>Ga0209316_100005_pt1 | contig 126885 bp, 130 predicted proteins | sample 3C3metaG_FD_184150 | JGI IMG/M metagenome (GOLD analysis project Ga0209316, IMG submission 184150) | Freshwater bacterial and archeal communities from Indian Creek, Illinois, USA - 3C3 metaG (SPAdes) (version 3) | ecosystem: Environmental > Aquatic > Freshwater > Unclassified | place: USA... | reverse complement strand
AGTCCACTGCTCTACCGACTGAGCTACCGAGGCAAACATTATGGCGACCCGGAAGGGGTTCGAACCCTCGACCTCTAGCGTGACAGGCTAGCGTTCTGACCAAACTGAACTACCGGGCCTTACCGGACAGCGAATACAAGTATACAACACCAAATCATATAAGTCAAAGATTTTTTGTCATATTTTTTAACTTTAGTCCCAAGCCTTTATGGCTAGTACCCACCCTGATTTTACCCTGATAACCACCCTTGGCAGAGCAAATATGTTGCTTATCCCGTACGGATCATCAAGCGGAAGAACACGATTATTTATTGAATACTTAAGTCCCAGAGTTTCAGCTATGCAAGCATTTCCTCCAAACGGTAGAAGAGATAATACTTGTCCCACAATTCCTTCAATCTCCATTGTTTCGCTGGATATGGCAATATGATTGTGGTTGTCTATAAGCTTAGCGTTTATGCCTAATTTCATCAATCGATACAAAAGCATAATATTGGCATAAGAATGATCAAAACGACTTCCTAAAGCCCCAATAAGCGTGATGTTTGTCGCGCCTGACTCTATTGCATAATCTACCGCTATATGAGTATCCGTTCTATCCTTGTCGGATGAAAACCTCTGCAGCTTAACACCGGATTTTATGTAGTAATCAAGTTGATCTTTTTTTGCTGAGTCGAAGTCTCCTACGATGAGATCAGGCATTAAGCCCAATTTGCTCATGTGCTTAATGCCTCCATCGGCACAAATGATAAAGTCCGCTGAAGGAATTGCATTTTTGAGCTTTTCATGTTTCACGATGTTTCCATTTGTAACAATTAGTACATTCATCCAAACACCTTCATATATTCGATTTCCGCCTTGACACGCATATCATCGATAGTCGCGGAAGGATTTTGGGAATTAAATATGGCGGAGCCTGCCACTATAACATTTGCTCCGGCTCTTACGATTTCTTCTATGTTCCCTGAATGTATTCCGCCATCAACTTCTATATCAATATTCAAACCCAATTCGATTGTTTTATTTTTTAATGCTTTTATTTTGCCAATCATGGAAGGTATAAATTCTTGTCCCCCAAAGCCGGGATTGACGGTCATAACAAGAATCATGTCTATGTCTTTTATAATGTAATTGAGTATTTCAAGCGGAGTGGAAGGATTAAGAGCGATTCCGACCGATACGTTTCTTGACTTTATATGGTGAACTGCCCTATGTAAATGAAAAACGACTTCAGGATGTATGGTTATAATATCAGCTCCTGCATCGATATAAAGATCAACCAAATTCATAGGATTATCCATCATAAGATGAACATCAAAAGGCTTTTTAGTTCTCCTTCGCACAGCATTTATAACCATAGGGCCTATTGTAAGATTTGGCACAAAGTGCCCGTCCATTACATCAACATGAATGAGATCACAGCTTGATCTGTCAAGCATATCGATTTCTTCGCCAAGTCTTGAAAAGTCGGCAGACAGTATTGAAGGCGCTAATTTTATCATCTGAAACTTCTCTCCTTTTTGTCTTTAAGACTTCTTAATATTGATACATATCGCTCATATCGAGTGGAGGATACTTTACCATCGCTTACGGCTTTCTTTATTACGCATTTCGGCTCAAAATCATGCATGCAGTCATCAAAACGGCAATGTCCCAGGTATGGATCAAATTCCGCGTAATAATAGTGAAGTCTTTGCGGAGCTATATCTTCAACATCAATTGAGCTGAATCCCGGAGTATCGATAAGCATCACTCCTGTTGGCAAAGGTACGATTTGAGCATGTGTCGTGGTATGCTTTCCTGTAGCGTTACGAATACTCAATTCTCCTACTTGCTGACTTGTATCCGAGCAAAGCAAATTTATGAGCGATGATTTACCCACTCCCGATTGCCCTGCAAGGCAAACTATGCCATCAGAATAGAATTCTTTTAAATCATTAATACCTGTTTGTTCCTTGCACGATATCTTGAAAATTCTATATCCCGTATTTTTGTATTCATTCTCAAATCTCTCGCTTTCCTCCTTAGGCGCTAGATCTATTTTGTTAATAACCAAGGAAGGTGTTATATTATTTATAAGCGCACTAACTATAAGCTTATCTATGAGCAAATGGTCAGGCACAGGATCCTTCGCGGCGATTACGATTCCTAAATGCTCAATATTCGAAACCAGTGGACGTTTAAATTGATTTTTTCTATTTGATATTGAGATTATTATCTTTTCATCTCTGTCTATAGTAACCTTATCCCCAACCATTGGAATTATCTTTTCTTTGCGGAAAATTCCTCTGGCTTTACATTGAATCACATTCTCATCAGATAAAACGTCATAAAATCCGCTTATCTGCCTTATTATTATTCCCTCGTCGCTCAATCAATTATCTTCCTTTTTTGTAAAATCTACAGTAATTTCCTCTTTAAACACATCATCTATGTAAAGTCTATATACAACTGTTCCTGATTCCTTAAGCTCAATGAAAACGATTCCTTCAGTCCGTAAGTGTCCTTCATCATAAACCACAAAACCGTCATTTTTTCTTTCAAGGCGAATATTTATTACATCATCTCCGACAACCCCTGTCAAAGATATTTCAAGTTGTTTGGGATAAACAGGTTCCGGACCCAAACTTACCCAAAGATTAATCACTCTGTTTTGCTCGACAATATCACCTTCGGCCGGTTGCTGCCTGATTACGGTGTTCTCAGGAAATTGTGCGTTGTATTCGGTAATTATCTCACCAACCACAAGATTGTCTTTGATGATCAGGCTTTCAGCCATATCTCGCCTAAGGCCTATATAATTCTTTACGTCAACTAAGTTAAGCTTAGGTCCGCGACTCACAACAAGTACGATAGAGCTATTATTGTCAACAACGGTTTCTCCCTGTACACTTTGCCTTATAACTGTGCCACTTGGGAAGTTACTGTCCAAATACTGAAGTTCTCCTATTGTTAAGCCTTCATTTTCAATTAGTTGCTCTGCGTCGCGCAGAGTTTGTCCGACAACATTCGGCACTAAAACAGTCCGAGGACCTATGCTTACTACAACCTCAATAAAAGTATTTTTCATAACAGTTAATCCCTCAGCAAGATTTTGAGAAATTATTGTTCCCTCCTCATATTGATCGCTGTTTTGTTGTCCTGATACCCTAATGAACAACTCGTGCTCATCAAGCAAGGTTTCTGCTTCTTCTTTTGATGAACCCACTAAATTTGGAACGATAGTTCCATCTTCCCCCGACTGCCGACTTAAAAATCGATTGCTTGTAAAGGCAACCATAGCAACTAAAAATACGATAGAGAATACTATTATTGCTTTTATGATAGTTTTTGGCGGCCTTAAAATAGCCTTTCCTGCTGTTATGGGTTTCATGGATTGGGTAGGATGGTTGTCGTCAATTGGTTCCAAAACTAAATCACAGCTGGGATCATTCGCCACCTTATTGAGATCATTTAAAAGGTGCGCAGCATCCTTATATCTGTTGCGTGGATCTTTCTTAACGCATTTCTCTATAATTATTTGCAAATTGATAGTAACATCAGGATTTAATTCAACCGGCGGTATCATTTTTTCGTTGATATGTTTTAGCGCAATCGAAACAGCGCTTTCACCCTGAAAAGGAACTGTTCCGGTAAGCATTTCATATAGAACAACCCCAAAAGAGTAAATATCAGACTTCGCATCAACATAACCGCCTCTAGCTTGTTCGGGTGAAAAATAATGAACAGAACCTAACACATTACTGCCCGATGAGGTGATGGTAGTAGACTGTGTTGTGCGCGCTATACCAAAGTCTGCCACCTTAACTGTACCATCATCGCCGATAAGGATGTTCTGTGGTTTTATGTCTCGATGTATAATCCCACTGTCGTGTGCATACTTAATTGCGCTAGCAACCTTTATCCCTATGGTGATTGCCATGCTACGTTCAATCTTGCCGTGTGCCTTTATATATTCTTTAAGGGTACATCCCTTTATGTACTCCATTACTATATAATATATGCTGTTATCTTCACCCACATCATATACATTTACAACATTCGGATGAGAAAGACCGGCAACCGATTGAGATTCGCGCTTAAAACGCAGTACAAACTCCTCGTCGTCGACAAGCTCCAACCTTAGCACCTTTATTGCGACATATCTGTTAAGATAAAGACATTTTGCCTTATATACGATCGCCATACCACCGCAACCGATTTTTTCAGTCAATTCATATCTGCCGCTTAACACTTTTCCTAACACTTATATCACCTCAATTCGGTTGAACCAAAGCATCGAGCCGCAACTATGGTTATATTGTCGGCTCCTCCGGCATCAAGCGCCTTTTGGCCTAAAGTTTCAACAATTTCTTCAATCCGAAATCCGGAATGGAACAATGCTATATTTTGCGTTACATCAACATAAAGATTTAATCCGTCGGTACATAAAAGGAGAAGATCTCCTTCTGTTATGGCGATTTCATAATAATCAGCTTCGATTGAAGCCTCCAAGCCCAATGCTCTTGTGAGAATATTTCTGTTTGGGTGTGAATTCATCTGTTCCTTAGTAATTGTGCCATTTTCATACAATTCCTGCACAAGAGAATGGTCACGAGTGATCTGCTTTATATCTCCATATTTAATTACGTAAGCCCTGCTATCGCCTACATGGCCGATGAAAGCTTTATTGTTTTGCACGCAAGCTATAGTAAGCGTAGTTCCCATACCTAACAATCTGTCGTGTGTTTTTGAAAACTGGAAAATAGCTGAGTTAGCGTATTTAATCGATTCAAAAACAGACTTTCTGATACAAGACGAATCATTGGAGTTATTTTTGCTGAAGTAATCCACAACGGCTTCAACAGCAATCTTACTTGCTATATCACCGGCGTTATGTCCGCCCATTCCGTCTGCAACCATAAACAAGCTTTGATGTAAGAATGTTTCATCCGGTACATAAAAATGGTCCTGATTAGTCTTCCTAATATATCCCCTGTGAGTAAAAGCTCCATATTTGAGTTTCATGCGCTAATCTCCTACCCCTTTTGAGAATATCCGCGTTTTAATTGACCACAAGCACCGTCAATATCAAGTCCCAGTTCTCTTCGTTTTGTTACGGAGATACCTCTTCGCTTCAAAATATCCATAAATCTTCGTATAACAGCCTCATCGCTTCTTAAATATGGGTTACCTTTGACTTCATTTACAGGTATAATGTTAACATGGCAGGAAAAGCCTGAAAGCTTATCGGCAAGTAATTTGGCATCACTATCATTATCATTGAATCCTTTCATCATAGCATACTCAAAAGTTACTCGCCTGCCTGTGGTCTCCATATAATAACGGCAGACTTCTAATATATCGGATATTGAGTAAGCTGAAGATGTGGGCATGATCTCATTTCTTTTTTGGTCACATGCAGCATGTAAGGATATAGAAAGTGTTATCGGTAGCATCTCTTGCGCTAAACGCTTAATCTTCGGAACAATACCACAGGTCGAAAGGGTTATATTTCTAAAGCTTATGTTAAGTCCCATCGGATTGTTGATAAGCCTTAAAAATTTTATCGTATTGTCATAGTTATCCAAAGGCTCTCCGCTGCCCATAAGCACAATATTATCAATCATACGATTTTTTTGACCCGAATTATTGTCACGCTCAATGGCTAAAATCTGCGCCACCATTTCTCCGCTGCTCAAATTACGAATAAAACCATCAAAAGACGATGCACAGAATCTGCATCCCATTTTGCATCCTACTTGAGTTGATAAGCATATGGTATTACCATATGTGTACTTCATAAGTACACTCTCTATTATATTATTATCTTCCAGTAAAAACAAATATTTAAAAGTAGAAGTATCTTTTGAGGCAAGCTTTTTAATTATAGCGGGCTTACTGATGTAAAACTCGTTATCAAGTTTGCTTCTTAAATGTTCTTTTAAATCTGTCATCATAGCGAATTGATCGACGCCTCGATAAAGCCACATAAAGATTTGTTTGCCTCTGTAAGCCTTTTCTCCTAAAGACTCCATTTTGTCCTGAATTTCATCAGGCGTCAGATCTAATAAATCTATTCGTTTATTCACGTTTATTTCATCCTTCTAAGTCTGGCAATAAAAAAGCCATCGATGAAATCCCTTGAGGGTATCAGCTGTATTGTTCCATCCGGTGACACAATCTTATGCAATACTTCCGGTAACATATCCTCTATGGGTTCAATCTCAAAATTCTTGTAAAAAGTTAAGAATTTGGCAACCATCCTCTGATTTTCGTCCGCATTTATAGTACAAGTGCTGTAAACCAGCACACCTCCTATTTTAACATAATTTGCGACGTTTGAAAGTACTCTCCACTGAACTTCAAGTATTGAATTCATACCTTCAGGCTCAATTTTTAGCTTGATATCCGGTTTTTTATGGCTTACTCCCAAACCTGAGCAAGGAACGTCGGCAAGTACTCTGTCAAATCTATCGTTATATTCCTCTATTATATCACATGCGTCCTGTTTTGCTGGATATATTATTGACGAGCCCATTCTCGCCGCATTCTTGGTAATCATACCTACTCTTTGCTCATGTATGTCCCATGCGAATACTTGTCCCATATTGGCCATTTTCTCGGAAATATAGGTGCTCTTTCCACCGGGAGCAGCGCAAGCGTCCAATACTACATCCCCGGGATGAGGGTCAAGTATTTTTACAACAAGCATAGAAGATTCATCTTGTACGGTAAAAAGCCCATCTTTGTAGAACTGATGTCGTTCTATATCGCCCGCTTTCATAATCTTTAATGCATCTTTCATGTATAAACCCGATGATACGTGTATGCCTGAATCTTCAAGACTTTTCTTGAGTTTATCCGCATCCGTCTTTAGTGTATTCACCCTTATTGAAGTATAATCATCCTGTTCAGCTAAAGTAATAATCTTTCGTGTGTAATCTATACCGAAATCTTCAATCCATTTTCCGACTAACCATTCGGGATAGCTATGCCGTAAAGACAGAGAAAGCGGGTCATCCCCGTTAATTGATTCAATTCCTAATTCATGCTTTTTTCTCGCAACTTTGCGCAATACTGCGTTTATAAAACCTGAAAGGCCCGGATATCCTATTGCTTTGCAAAGTTTCACAGACTCGTTGCATGCTGCGGAATCCGGTATTTTTTCAAGAAATATTATCTGGTAACAACCCATCCTTAGAATATTTTTAATCCAAGGATTGGTATCATTAGTGTCCGTAAATTTTTTAACAACCCAATCAATTGTTATCTGTTTCTCAAGCGTTCCATATACTAGTTTTGTGATCAAATGAATGTCACGTTCGTTAAAAGAGTGAAGCCTTAAATGCCTTTTGAGGCTAATGTTGGCATATTTACCTTTATGATTGGTCTCATACAAAACTTTAAGGGCAACTTCACGCACAAGATTTAAACTTTTTGTATCCTCCAAAATTACGTCCTTTCATAGAATTACAAGCTAATACTACCTTTCATTAACTATCTTTCGCTATAGTACTAACTAAAATACGAGCTTAAAGGCAAAATAGGATAACCTCGTACAAAGTCTGTATCATTCATAACCTTACCACCGGATTTTTGAAGCTTTAATAACCTTAAAAAACCTTCTCCACACGCAACCACAATTCCATTTCTTTCATCGAAAGCAACTATCGTTCCAGGTTTATAACAACCTATAAAATCAGTTTCCCGTACTAAGCTTAACTTTATAAACTTGTCCCCAAGTGTGCTATAAGCTCCCGGCCATGGGGTCAAAGCCCGGACATGATTTTTGATTCTTAAAGCTTCTGAAGTCCAATCTATTTTCCCCATAGAAGAATCTATTTTTTTGCAGTAAGTTGCTTTTTGATTATCCTGCGGATATGCTTTGGCCTTTCCGATTTCAAACATTGCAAGCACCTGTCGTATGGCTTCTGCGCCTAACACAGATAACTTGTCATGTAGATTTTGAGCGTTCTCTTCAGGCATAATTGATATCGGCATCTGCAGTATAATATCTCCTGTATCCATACCTGCATCCATTAAAAATACGGTTATGCCCGTTGTCGATTTACCGTCTAAAATCGCATGTTGTATAGGAGAAGCTCCTCGGTATTCAGGCAGAAGTGAAGCATGGATGTTTATACAACCTAATGAAGGAATATCCAGCAACTCTTGCGTGATTATATGTCCGTATGCTGCTGTAATTATCAAGTCTGGATACATATTTTTTACCATTTTTATAAATTCCGAATCTTTCGCATTCGGTGGTTGAATTATATGCAATCCGGCTTTATTTGCCCATTGTTTTACAGAAGATGCAGTTGACTTAAGCCCCCGCCCTTTTGGTCTGTCAGGTTGGGTTACAACAGCCAGTAGTTCATGCACCGACTCATGTATCGCTTTTAAAGTAGGTACAGCAAAATCAGGCGTACCCATAAAGAGAATTCTAAGCATTAATCCTCCGTTTTTTCATAAGGTTCGCACCTTTCAACAAACAGAATCCCATCGAGATGATCCATCTCGTGGCATATAGCGCGCGCCATTAAACCTGTACCTTCGAGCTCAAAAGTGTTTCCATCACGGTCTAAAGCTTTTACCTTGACAAAACATGGGCGACAAACGGAGCCGACTAATCCTGGAACACTTAAACAGCCTTCATTATCAATTTGTTCACCGCTTTGTTCAATCATTTCAGGATTTATGAATTCAATTGGGCCGTCACCGATATCAACAACCATAACTCTTTTTAAAATTCCCACCTGCGGTGCGGCAATCCCTACGCCGTCCGCATGATACATAGTATCCAGCATATCATCGAGTAATATCAATATCCTTTTGTCGATCTTATCTACAGTCCGTGATTTTTTTCTTAAGCATTCGTTAATATCAAGAATTGCTATATCTCTTAATGCCATGCATGTCTTCCTTTCTACAGTAAACTAACAGGATAAAAATCTATAATTATTCTTTCATCCTCAACAGGCAAGCTTGTGCAGCACTCATCGACTACGGCATGAAACAAATCCAAAACATTATCGTCCCGTTTTAGCCTTATAAGTATTTGCCATCGATATTTATTGTTAATTTTTTCCAAAGGCGCGGGACAAACCCCTATATCCAAAACAGAAGCTTTCAATAGCGGATCTTGAGAAATTTTCGTTCTTAGCCATTTACCGGCGCGATTGCTTAAAGTTGACAAAGTAGATTCCTGCTCACCAGTCAGCAATATCCTCACAATATGTGTAAAAGGAGGATATTTTAGGACCCGGCGCATTTCGATTTCCTTTTGGAAAAAACTGCGATAGTCATGCCTTGACGCAAACTCAACAGCATAATGATTGGGTTGGTATGTTTGGACAATAACTTCTCCGCCTTTTGCGCTTCGTCCTGTTCTTCCGGCAACTTGTGCAATTAACTGAAATGTCTTTTCTCCATTCCTGTAATCCGGAAGATTTAAAGAAGTATCAGCCGTCACTACACCGACTAAAGTGACATTTGGAAAATCCAGTCCCTTGGCTATCATTTGAGTACCCAACAGAAAATCATACTCACCCTTCTTGAATGCATCAAGCATTGTTTGATGAGAATCTTTTTTAGTGGTTGTATCCATATCCATACGGACTGTTTTTGCATCAGGGAAAAATCTGGTCAATTCTTCTTGCACCTTTTGTGTGCCAAGTCCAAAGTTTTTTATATATTTGCTTTTACATTTTGGACAAATGGTTGGATAAGGCTTTTTTAAGCCGCAGTAATGGCATTTGAGTATGTTTCCTTCTGAATGGTAAGTAAGTGATATATGACAATTAAGACACATGATAACCAATCCGCAAGCTCTGCATAAAACTGATTGCGCATAACCGCGCCTGTTTATAAGAAGTATTGCTTGTTCCCCTCTTATGAGGACTTGTTTTAAGGCGATGTAGAGAGGTTTGCTAAAAATACTACGATTGCCTTTTGTTATTTCTTCTCTCATATCTACGATCTTAACAGGAGGCATAGGTCTTTGCTCAACTCTTTGCGTAATCTCAATTCTCTGATATAATTTTCCTTCCAAATAGGAGTCTTCTATCCTTGGAGTCGCGCTGCCCAATATCAGGACTCCGCCTTCAATCTCACACCTTTTTCTAGCTACATCAATAGTGTGATATCTTGGCCTTTGATCCGATTTATAACTGTCTTCATGAGCTTCATCAATTATGATCAATCCTAGCTGATTTATTGGCGCGAATACAGCCGAGCGCGCTCCGACAACGATTTTTGTCAATCCCGTCCTTATATTATGCCAATGTTTCAATCGCTCCCCGGATGAGAGTCTGCTGTGTAATATGGATACCATGTGGCCAAAGCGATTTTTAAACCTTTCAACGGTTTGTGGAGTCAATGAAATCTCAGGAACCAGAATGATCGTTTGTTTACCTGATTCTGAAGCCTTTTGAGCTAGCCTGATATAAACTTCAGTCTTACCGCTGCCGGTAACACCTTCAAGAATAAAGCTCCCACTGCCTTTTAAGAGCGCTTTTTCCATAAGGTCAACCGCACTTTGCTGCTCATCGGTTAGCTTGAAGTCGGATACCTTTGTCAACACCGTTTCAATGTCACCTTGTGAATCTATCTTTACTGCCATCGATTTTGATAATTTTGGAACAAAACAACGTATGGCTTCAATTGTCAAACAATGATATTCCTTTTTAATCCAATGGACTATTGGAATTAGCTTGGGTAATAATAAAGGATAACTTTCAAAAACCTCTTTTATCGGCTTAATCTTATCGGGGGCAATAGATGTTTCCGAATCGATCTTAAGTACAAAGCCGATAGTCAGATTATTATTTGCGCCAAATGGCACACTCACCCGAATTCCGGGCTTTATACAATCCTTCAATTCGGCTGGTACTGAATAATGAAAAACCCTATCAAAAAAAGAATGGGATTGATCTACAATTACCGCTGCATAAAGCGATTGCAAAAGTTTCACCTCTTATCGCTCTCCCCCCTTTTTACCGTTGTACTCAGAGTATCTCTTCATCACTTCATCAAGCAGACGTTGAGCAAACTCCTTTTTGCTTAAAACAGGGATATTGATTACATCGCCTTTTCTTGAGAAAAGAACTCCTTGGTTTGTTTCTGTTCCAAAGCCTGTATCAGGCAGGCTTATATTGTTTGCTAGTATAAAATCAAGGTTTTTATTTTCCATTTTCTCTTTCGCATATTGCTCGATGTTATTTGTTTCAGCTGCAAATCCTATAATGATCTGTTTGGTTTTCAGCATGCCAGCTTCTTTAAGTATGTCGGGATTGCTGACTAGTTCAAGATGAGGATTCTTATCATATTTTTTGATTTTCTCCATACTTCGCTTTGCCGGACGATAATCGCTTACTGCAGCGGCTTTAAATAACAGATCGCATTCAGGGAAAAGATCCAAAACAGTCCTATACATCTGCTCTGCAGTCTCAACAGGATAAAAGGATGCTTTTTCGGGTGGTTCAAGATGTGTAGGTCCGCTTACCAAATAACATTCGGCTCCTCTTTCGATTACCGCTTTAGCTATAGCATATCCCATTTTGCCTGTTGAAGGATTGCTTAAAAATCTGACGGGATCTATGAATTCGCGGGTAGGACCTGCTGTCACTAAAACTTTAAGTCCGCTCAAATCACCTTTTGCGTTAAAATTGCGTTTTATTTCCCCATAGATATCTTCGATGTCCGCAAGTTTCCCTTCACCCCAGTCTCCACAAGCAAGTCTTCCTTTAGCAGGGGGGATAATGAGATACCCTTTCTTTGTCAATGAATCTAAATTCTCTTTGAGAACAGAGTTTTGATACATTTGTGTATTCATCGCAGGGGCAAATATGACGATTGCCTTTGTTGCCATTATTGTGGTTGAAAGAAGGTCGTCGGCGATCCCATGATTGACTTTTCCCAATATATTGGCGGTCGCAGGGACGACAGCAACTAATTCTGCCCATTTAGCCAACGATATATGGTCTATCTCCCATTGTCCGGTTCTTGAAAACATTTGGTTATAAACAGGATTCCCTGAAATAGCCTCATAGGAAATTGGGCTAACAAATTTTGTCGCATTGTCAGTCATTATGACTTTGACAATAGCATCATCCTTTTTAAGCATACTGATCAGATCAAGGGCTTTGTATGCCGCGATTCCGCCTGTTACTCCCAATACTATTCTTTTGTTTGCTAATGGATTATCCATCATCATTTTATGCCTTCTTTAGTCCTTTTGTATTTGATTTTGCCAGCCTTAATCTCATAAATTGCCATAAGAACCGGCTTGTCGGTATCGACGGTGACAAGAGGCTTAGGATTTATAGCTAGCTGTCGAGCTCTTTTAGCTACCTTTATCACCAAAGTATATCTGCTGTCTACGTTTTTCATAAGTTCATCCAACGAAGGATTGATCATTTTGTGCCTCCTTGCAAGCTTAGATAAAAATCTCTATTTCGCGAAATCCTGCATTTTTCAGCCATTACTATTGCCTCAAGCTTTTGTACGGCGTTATTTACAGTATCGTTTAACACTAGGTAATTATATCTGTTAATGAAGTTTAATTCATCATATGCGCTTTGAAAACGTTTGTAAAGCTTTTCAGCGTTTTCTGTTCCGCGCTTTACAATTCTCCTTTTTAGTTCTTCCATTGAAGGGGGAACAATAAATACGAAAACCCCTTCATCAAAGCGTTCCTTAACCTGCAAAGCGCCTTGAATATCAATTTCAAGTATTATGTCCTTACCATCCGTCAATTGTTTTTGTACAAATTTCTTCGGAGTTCCGTAATAATTGCCATATACCTCGGCATATTCAAGAAAATCTCCATTATCGATCATAACATTAAAACTATCCTCATCCTTAAAGAAGTAGTTCACTCCCTCTATCTCATTATAGCGAGGGGGCCGTGTCGTAGCAGAGATAGACATCAAGGTTTCCAGGTGTCTTTGAAGATACGCATTGCATACCGTTCCTTTCCCTGCGCCTGAAGGTCCTGATATAATTATCAATAAGCCTTTGCTCTTACTCATCAGATTCCTCCGATGTTGTCATGAGCAAATGGTTGTCTTTGATGTCTAATCTGTGAGCAACCGTTTCAGGCTGAACGGCAGATAATATCACATGATCGCTGTCTGTTATTATTACTGCTCTGGTCCTTCGACCATATGTCGCGTCTATTAACATCCCTCTATCCCTTGCTTCCTGCATAATTCTCTTTATCGGAGCAGACTCAGGTCTTACAATCGCAATTAAACGATTGGCCGAAACTATATTGCCAAACCCTATGTTTATCAATTTTATGCTCATTTCCTTGGCCTCCCAATTCTTAACTATCTACTATTCGATGTTTTGTATCTGTTCTCTAATCTTTTCAATTTCGCTTTTAATCTCAACTACAATATTTATAATTGCTAAATCACTGACTTTTGAACCTATTGTATTGATCTCCCTGTTAATTTCTTGCACAAGAAAGTCAAGCTTCCGACCAATGGAGCCTCCGGAATCCAATATTTGCTTGAACTGAAATAAATGGCTCTCTAAACGTACTACCTCTTCCGTTATATTTGATCTTTCGGCAAAATATGCCACTTCCGAAGTAAATCTCAATTCATCGAGGTCAGTTTGATTAAGTAATTCTTTCAATCTGTCTTTTAGTTTTCGTCTGTACTCTTCTACCAATGCCGGAGCACGTTCTTTGATATTGAGGAGATAATTCCCAATTATTCCGACCCTATCATATATGTCTATGCTAAGCTTTTCTCCTTCGCTAAGCTTCATCGATTTTAAGTTGCCTATAGCCTGTTGCAGCGCTTCGATAGCAAGCCTTTTTAGTATTTCAGTATTCTCTTCTTTTCTACGTGTAATGAGCATATCGGGAAGGGTAAGAAAAGATGATACCGATAAATTGTTTTCAAGATTAAATTGTTCAGCTAGTCGGCATATACAATCCATATAGGCTTTTGCAAGCGACTGGTTAAACGCCACCTCTAGATTGTCGCTTTCAGGATTAACACAAAGCAAAGTAATCTCTATTCTTCCACGGGAAAGGTTTTGCTGCGCCAATTTGCGCAGATCCTCTTCAAGATATGACAAGTTGCGCGGTAGTCTTATATTTATGTCAAGAAAGCGATTATTTAAAGACTTAATCTCAGCAGTAAACTCACAGCTGTCTAGTTCAGCCCTTCCCTTACCGAATCCTGTCATGCTAAAAATTACAGATATATCATCCACCTCCGCTTCAAGTCTTTTACCTTAACTTATCTATTCTATCACTATTCTGAGTAAAATCAACCCAATTTCTTAGTTTACCTAAAACGATGGACAAACCTTATATTTTTGCCGATGTTTACTTGATGTAGTTAAGCGAGTGGAACTGCCGCCAATATTGTACTAATGAGAGTGCTTCAAATCTTCAAGCCTTCGTAACAATATTTCGTTTAGAAGCTGAGGATTCGCTTTTCCTCTTGTCGCCTTCATGGCCTGCCCGATAAGGAATCCCAATGCCTTTGCTTTTCCCTCCTTGAAATCTTCTACGGATTTTGTGTTCTGAGCTATAACCTGTTCAACTATCTCTTCAATCTCAAACGTATCAGTTATTTGTTCTAAGCCTTTTTGCTTTATAATAGACTCAGGGCATTTTCCTGTGTCAAACATCTCCTCGAATACAGTTTTAGCGATGCTTCCGCTTATAACGCCTTTATCAACAAGAGCCAGAAGTTTCGAAAAAGCGTTTGGAAGAACAGGCGCAGCTTCAATGCTGATTCCTCTGTCTTTTAAAAGTCTCAAGTAATCTCCCATGAGCCAATTGACGACAATCTTAGGATTATTGTATTCGAGCAAAATCTGTTCGAAGTGTTTGGCGAGATATTTAGAAGATGTCAGTATGTCCGCATCATATGAAGACAAACCATATTCTTCAATATATCTTTTCTTTTTTTGAAATGGAAGTTCAGGAATTTCTGATTTTATAGCTGCAAGCCAAGTTCTGCTAACAATAACAGGCACAAGATCCGGTTCGGGAAAATATTTATAATCATGAGCTTCTTCTTTACTTCTCATCGAATATGTTTTAGAGTCAACATCATCCCATCTTCGTGTTTCCTGCAAGACTATACCTCCTTTTTCAAGTAAGTCTTTTTGTCTTTTCCCCTCGTATTCCATTGCCCGAAAAGCAGCGCGGAAAGAATTCATGTTCTTTATTTCGACGCGCTTACCCAAACTATTCTGACCTTCGGCCCGTACCGAAATATTTACGTCGCAGCGCAATGAGCCTTCCTGCATTTTACAATCAGATACGTCAATATACTCAAGTATTGATTTCAGGCTCTCAAGAAAGATGTTTGCTTCATCAGCAGTATGTAATTGTGGTTCTGTAACTATTTCTATCAAAGGTACACCGCCACGGTTATAATCTATGAGAGTGCCAACCTCTGAACGATCATGAATAAGCTTTCCTGCATCTTCCTCGAGATGAATCCTGGTGATACCTACACGCTTTAAGTCATCTTTTGTTTGTATGTCAAGATATCCATTAAGACAGACAGGCAAATTTAACTGGGAAGTTTGATATGCTTTCGGCAAATCAGGATAAAAATAGTTCTTCCTATCCATTCTATTGAATTTAGCTATATCGCAGTTAAGAGCCAACCCTGCTTTGATGCAATACTCAACTGCTTTTTTATTCAAAACAGGTAAAACACCCGGCATCCCAACGCAAATCGGACAACATTGGGTATTGGGTTTTTCTCCAAACGTAACAGCGCATCCGCAAAAAAGTTTGGATGACGTGGAAAGTTCCACATGAATCTCAAGGCCAATCACAGTTTGGTATCTCATAACGTGACCTCACAGTCTATTGAAGGTGATTTTTGATGATGGTCAGTATTCTGCTCATATATGTATGCAATATTTAGCAATAAACTTTCATTGAAGTGTTTCCCGATAAGCTGCATACCAACAGGCATTCCATTCGAATCAAAGCCGCAAGGCAATGAGATAGCGGGTAAGCCCGCTATATTAACCGGTACTGTGTACACATCCGTCAAATACATTTTAAGAGGGTCGTCAAGCTTTTCTCCGAATCCAAACGCTACGGAAGGTGTTGTCGGCGAAAGAATCACATCAACTTTTAAGAACGCATTGTCGAAGTCACGTTTAATAAGAGTTCTCGTTTTTAAAGCCTTAAGGTAATATGCATCATAATAGCCGGAACTTAAAACAAAATTACCAAGCATTATTCTTCGCTTGACTTCGCTGCCAAAGCCTTCGTTTCTGGTTTTGCAATACATATCGTCCAGGTCTTTAAACCTTGGAGATCTATAGCCATATTTTACGCCGTCAAATCTTGCCAGATTAGAGCTTGCTTCAGCGCATGATATGATGTAATATGCGGATAGTGCGTAATCCGTATAAGGCAAAGATATTCTTTCAATGTTCGCGCCTAAAGAGGCAAATTTTTTAATTGCCTCATCAATTGGATGTCTGACTTCATCGTCAAGTCCATGTCCGAAATATTCTTCGGGAATACCTATTCTGATACCTTTTATATCGTTTAATAGCTGTGATTCAAAATCTTGCCATTTCACATTTACTGAAGTTGAATCACGCTCGTCATACCCAACAATCGCATTAAGCACTTTTGCGCAATCAGAAACATTACGCGTAATCGGTCCTATTTGATCAAGTGATGAAGCATATGCAATAAGTCCATATCTTGATATTGCGCCATAGGTCGGTTTTAAGCCCACAACGCCACAAAATGAGGCGGGTTGTCTAATTGAACCTCCGGTGTCCGAACCTATCGAATAAAAAATCTGTCTTGCCGAAACGGAAGCAGCTGCGCCGCCGCTTGAACCTCCCGGTACTTTACTCAAGTCCCACGGATTAGCAGTTTTATGAAATGCTGAAGTTTCGGTGGATGAACCCATAGCGAATTCATCCATATTAAGCTTTCCAAGCATCACTCCTTGATTTTCGCTTATAAGTTTTTCTGAAACCGTTGCGTTAAAAGGAGGGAAAAAGTTTTCAAGCATTCGGGAGGAACATGTGGTCTTAACATCTTTAGTGCAAATACTATCCTTTATCGCCATTGGAATTCCGGCCAAAGCAGGTAGTGATTTTCCTTCTGATATAGCTATATCTACCTTCTTTGCCTGTACAAGTGCTGAATCAAATGTAAGAGTAACAAATGCCTTTATGTCCCTTTCGGTATACTCTATCCTGTCGATAGCAGATTTTGTAAGTTCAAGCGACGTAATCTTTCTGTTTTTCAACATATCAGCTGCCTGAAGTAATGTCAAATCATGATTTTTCATAATAGCTCATCCTTCTACTACTTGAGGCACGTGAAAGCAATCTTCTTGAGAATCAGGTGCATTTTTAAAAATCTCTGATATTGCCATCGATTGTATAACCACATCTTCACGGAAAACATTGTTTATCGGCAATATGTGTGTGGTAGGAGTTATGTCCTCTAAGTCGATTTCACTAAGTTTATTCACGTACTCTATGATTTTGTTTAGATCCTGAAGATAATAGCCAATTTCATCCTGATCAAAATGTAGTTTTGAAAGCCTTATTAAATGCTTAATATCTTCGACAGATATATTCATAATTTACTCCCCTTCAATGAATTACTTCTTACACTTAAAAGTATACCATCTTTCAAATATTCGTTCAAACAAAAAGAACATGGGTCATACGCCCATGTTCTAGAAATTTTGGCTTTTCAGCGCGGAGAGTTAAAATAATTTACCAAGCCGGTATAAATACCTGCCGCAGCATCCTCCCTGAACTGTTCTAGCAACATAAGAGATCTGTCTCCCGCATTGTTTATAAAACCTATTTCTATCAAAGATGATACGAGATTGGTCTCTCTGATTACGCTAAAGTCCATCCGTGTGGGAGACGTAAGTTCACCTTGGAAATTGGTGAATGCATTAAGGCTGTTAAGCAGGTTTTGTGATAAAGCTCTTCTTGCGGTCGCGTTATAGTTGAGGTAGTAATGCGGATTGCCTACTCCCCAGGCAAAGGTTGGTCCATTATGTCTATAAAACATTCTTATTCCGGATGAATCCGTAGCATCCTGAGTTGTCGAATTGATATGTACGGAGATAAACACTATGTTGTCCTGATACCTTTCCCTAGTCAAGTCAAATACCCTTGAAAGCATATCATTTGCCCGCACATTATTGGAGCTATCCCTCGCAAGCTCAAATATACCTTCTCTTGATTCAAGGTGAGGATTGTTGATGTAATGATCAAACATTGCTATTTTCGAGCTCCACATATTAATTGTCTCTGTTATTGCGTTTGTTTCGGTTGTTGGAACTTCCTGTTGAGGCGGAATAGTTATCGGTGCATCTGTCGGCGCAGGTTGTTCAAGCAGCCTTTGAACAGCGGCAATTTGCTGATTTAGTTCATTGAGCCTTAGCGTTATTCTGCCGGATTCTTCCTGTCTTAAAAGTAGATTGCTATTGGCAATATCACGGGTTGAGCCGGGTAAGCCAATTCGAGCTGCAAGATCGCTTAATTGTAGTTCTCTTCGGAATATTTCTGATTTTTCTGAAACAATGGCAGAACTATCCGAAGCCTCGGTAGCTTTTTTAAGCTGTACATGATCCTCATCGAGCGTGGTCAAAAGAGTTAATATTTCTTGAATAATCGCAATTTGTGCGGTAATATCAGACTGTCTTTGTTGAAGCTGCGCCCTTTCTACCTGCAATCCAATAAGTGTTTGCATCGCCTGTTTATTTTGGGCTGCTGATTGCTCCGCTGAGCCTGATGGAGCTTGCTGAGCAGACATTCCGGCAATTTGATTGCGTAACCTTTCGACCTCAAATTGCAATACATGTCTGTTTGCAAAAGCCGATCTAAACAAAAGTGATCTGAAAACATCCGTTTCACGGGTCATCAGCACTGTGGCCCCAGATTCTTCAAGAATTCTTCTCAATCTTAACGAAATATCCAAAACCAAATTCGATTCCCGTATTCCATTTCGGACAGCGCCAGGATCTCTTCCCCCATGCCCGGGATCAATAATAATAGTACGCCCTGTCAAAGCTCCCGCTGTTCCGTTAAATCTGACAAGTGGCAAATTAGGATTAATCTGAACAGGCGGCGTTGGTTCAGTTTGAGTAGGTGGGGTAGGTTCTACTTGAATTGGTGGGGTAGGTTCCGTTTGAACAGGCGAAGTTGGTTCAGTTAGTGCAGGGGGGGTTGGATTTTGAACTACTGGAGGTGCAGGTTCAGGCAATGCAAAAAGTCTCTTTGCCGTTTCTGAATCTACTACCCCATTCACTGTCAATGTGTTTATTCTTTGAAATTGCTCGACCGCAGATTGCGTAAGAGGACCGAAAGTCCCGTTAGCACTCACGTTTAGTAAGCCTAATTCTATTAAGCGGTTTTGAAGTATTGTAACTAGCGCTCCCCGATTTCCTCTCCTTACAACAGAGTTTATAGGATTTGGAACAGGATTATTTTGTGTTGGAGGAAATAAAGCGGCAATTGTTGAACTGCCAATAACACCATCTGATATAAGTGCATTAGCTCTTTGAAATCTTACAACGGCATCTTTTGTCAACGGACCGAAAACGCCTGTCGCTCGAGCGTTAAATATTCCAAGCTCAATTAATCTTTGTTGGATCCTTGTGACTTCTACCCCGCGACTTCCTTCCCTCAAGACAGCTGTTATGGTTTGAGATGCAGGAGATCTTGTTGTTGCTGTTGGAAACAAAGCAGAAGTAGTAACGCGCCCAATCACACCATCGGCTGTTAATCCATTGGCTCTTTGAAATCTTAAAACGGCATCTTTTGTCGCAGGGCCAAACACGCCGGTTGCCCGAGTGTTTAAAAGCCCAAGTTCAATTAGCCTGCGCTGTATCCTTGTGATTTCAGTCCCGCGACTTCCTTCCCTTAAAACCATTGCATCAGCCGTTTGAATATGTATCATAAAAATGGCAAAGATAACCGAAATAAATATTATAACCCGTCTCATCATGTGCCAAACCCCTTACACCTTAATCGCTGATGTATGCCATGCTTTGTCTGGATAAAACAATTTCCTGATATTTATATTTCATTAAAACACATTTAAGACAGATTTTCAATCATTTTCAGCACTATAACTAAAAATATTATTTGCCAATCATAGTAATGAATTCCGTTTCGCTCAATAAAGGAATATTCAGGGAGTATGCCTTGCTCAATTTACTGCCCGCATTTTGTCCTACTACTACAAAACTTGTCATTTTTGTCACATTATTGGTTACGGTCCCTCCTCTAAATTCGATAAGCCTTGTAGCCTGCTCTCTTGTGTAATTAGATAATGTGCCTGTCAGTACAAAAATCTCACCTTCCAGACTCTTGTCATGCAATGTTTCTCTTTCGTACCCCATTACAACTCCGGCATTTTCCAGTCGTTCTACGAGTGAAACGTTCTGTTTTTCACTGAAATAGGTTATAACACTTTCTGCGATGCCGTTGCCTATTCCATCTATCAGTAAAAGAGCGCTATGATCCGCGGACATCAAGTTTCTCATATGCCCGAAGTGTTTAGCGAACAATTGTGCAACTTTACTTCCAACCAGATGTATTCCTAACGCAAATATCAACTTTGAAAGACCGGCAGTTTTGCTTGTATTGATAGCATTAATAATATTACTCGCAGATTTTTCACCCATTCTGTCAAGGCGTGCAACATCCGCAATCTTCAATTGATAAATATCTGAGACGTCCGATATCAATCCTGTTTCAATGAGTTGTGTAATTATCGCAGGACCTAATCCGTCTATGTTCATGGCGTCTCTTGACGCAAAATGTTCTATAAGCCTCTTGATTTGTGCAGGGCAAGCGTTGCCTGTGCATCTTATTACTGCCTCTCCATCGGTCTTGATTGTTTTCGCGCCGCATGAAGGACAATTTGAAGGCATGATGAATTCTTTTTCGTCACCCATGCGTAAATGTTTAATTGCCTCGATCACTTCAGGGATTATATCACCCGCTTTTTGCACCACAATCCGATCACCTAAACGTATGTCTTTTTGCTTTATATTGCCCTCATTATGCAGTGTGGCTCGCGATACAACTGACCCACCCAAGTGTACAGGTTCGAAAATAGCTGTAGGTGTTAGCGCTCCTGTTCTTCCAACCTGCACTATTATGTCGCGAACAATAGTTTCCGCTTGTTCAGCTTGGAACTTAAATGCAATTGCCCAACGCGGACTTTTATTGGTAGCTCCTAACTCCTCCCTTTGCATTGTATCGTTTACCTTTATTACCAATCCATCAATATCATAAGGAAGAAGATGTCTCTTTTCTTTACATGCATTACATGCGATAATCGTTTGCTCAATCGATGAGGATATTTCTATAATAGGCGTCGTTTTTATGCCCAATCCCCTTGCAAATTCCATATAGTCGGTATGTTTGGCAAAAGTCAAATCTTTAATCATCTGCACATTAAATATACAAATATCAAGCAGCCTTGATGCGGTAATAGCCGAGTCAAGCTGTCGCAATGAACCTGCCGCAGCGTTTCGCGGATTCGCGAAAATCGGCTTACCTGCAACTTCTCGCTCCTCATTCAGTGCGATAAAAGCATCTCTTGGCATAAAAACTTCACCTCGTACCTCTAAAGTGTACGGCTCGTTCAATTTCAAAGGTATTGACCTTATTGTTCTGACATTTACGGTCACATCCTCTCCGACTCTGCCATTACCGCGAGTTGCCGCTCTTGACAAAACTCCGTCCTGATACAATATCGCAACCGATAAGCCGTCTATTTTGTATTCAGTCACATACTGAATATTGTTTCCTAAAACATTTCTAGTTCTTCGGTCGAAATCTCTGAGATCCGCTTCATTCATGGCATTAGTAAGGCTTAGCATAGCAGCTGAATGTTCCGCCGACTTGAATCTGCCGGAAGATATCCCTCCTACTCTCTGAGTAGGAGAATCGTTTGAAACAAGCTCAGGGAACAGACTTTCCAATTCTATAAGCTTAAGCATCAAATCATCATATTCTTTATCAGATATGGACGGATTATCTAAAACGTAATATCTGTAGTCATGCTGCCTTATTCTCTGTCGTAGTTCATCAATTTCCGTTTTAACCTTCTCAATATTCATACTTCCTCCATTAAATCCCTAAAGTCATTATAAAATCTAACTTAAGTGCAGAAAAAACGAACTAAGCTACAGCTGAATTTAAAATCACACCTTTTTAATTGGCGCCATTTCAGCTATGAAATCTCTATTTCCGCCATGATCAAATGCTATTTTTATTCGAGTTTCATGCATGCTCCCATCTATTGTAATAATTGTCCCTTGTCCGAACATGGCATGTATAATCCTGTCACCGAGCTTAAAATCGTTATATTCTTCAGATTTAATGTTTTGAGCAGATGTAACACTTTTATACACACCCTGACTTGGAAAAGATCGCACATTATCGGTGTTTTGCAGGAGGTTACGGGGTATTTCAGCTATAAACCTCGATGGGAATTGAGGTGATGTTTGGCCATGTATTGTTCTTTGTTTTGCATATGAAATGTAAAGTTGTTTTTTTGCACGTGTTATACCTACATAGCAAAGTCTGCGCTCTTCTTCTATTTCATTGTCTGAATAATGCGCGCGTGATATAGGGAAAAGCCCTTCTTCCATCCCTGATAAAAACACCACTTGAAATTCAAGCCCTTTTGCGCTATGAAGCGTCATCAAGGTAATCGAATCCTCTTTTTCATCATCCTTGTCCAAATCTGAAATTAATGCAATATTTTCCAGAAAATCGAACAAGCCTGCATCCGTATTTGAATTCTCAAATTCATGCGCAGCTGATAAGAATTCGTCAATATTTTCTAGTCTGCTGTTTGCTTCGTCGTTATTTTCCTGCTGGAGCTCATTTTTGTATCCGCTTGTATTAAGGATTTCAGTTATAAGACCATAAATACCTAATGAATCCCTTATCTCAATTAGCTTTAGAATCATACGGGAGAATTCATCAATTTTCGAAAGCATGCGCCCTTTTAGAATGCTATTCGTTTTCAAGGTGCGTATAGTTTCAAATATACTTGTTTTAGCTTCCTTTGCAGCGTTTTCAAGAAAGGTGAGAGTAGTGCTGCCAATTCCCCTCTTCGGGCTATTTATAATTCGTTTTAATGAAACGTCATCATTTGGATTAAGACATAAACGCAAGTAAGCGATTATATCTTTAATTTCTTTTCTGCTATAAAAACGTAAACCTCCGTATATCCGATAACGAATACCATATCTTAGCAATGTCTCTTCTATTACTCGCGATTGAGCATTTGTTCTGTATAGCACCGCGAAATCATCATATTTTGCTTTGTCGGATTCAACCAGCATCGCAATTTGACGACAAATAAATTCCGCTTCATGATGTTCTGTTGCTGATTGATGAAGAAACACCTTGTCCCCTTTACCGTTATCAGTCCATAATGTTTTATTTTTTCTACCTATGTTGTTTGTAATCACATGGTTTGCGGCATCAAGTATGTGTTGGCTTGAGCGATAGTTCTGCTCCAATTTAATGATATTATCGCAGCAGAAATCTTTTTCAAACTCCATAATATTCCTTATATCAGCTCCTCTCCAGCCATATATTGATTGATCATCGTCCCCTACAACACAAACATTATTGTATTTCGACGCAAACAATTTTATGAGCTTGTATTGGGGGAAATTAGTGTCCTGATATTCATCAACCATAATGTACTTGAGTTTATTGGCATAAAACGTAGCTACTTCAGGGTTCGTTTCGAGGAGTTCAAGAGTTCTATTGATTATGTTGTCAAAATCCAATGCATTGTGTTTTTTTAGCTTTTCCTCATATAGCCTATAAATCAATGCAAACTTCTCTTCCCTGAAATTGCCTGAACTAAGATTTAGGTTTGCATCGGGGCTTACTAATTTGTCTTTAAGTCGGCTTATTCGTGATTTTGCTTCTTTATAACTGAACATTTTATCATCCAAATTAAGATCCTTAATGCATTCTTTCAACAAGGTCTGCTGATCAGTATCGTCATATATTACAAAATCTCTGGAAAATCCTATTCTATCTATATCACGACGCAATATCCGAACACATGCCGCATGAAAAGTGCTTATCCACATATCGGAAGCTTGTGCTCCTACCAGCTTAAGCAGGCGCTCTTTCATTTCGCGCGCTGCCTTATTTGTAAATGTTATAGCCATAACATTGCCCGGAAATATATTGAAATCATTGAATTTGAGATCAATTTGGGCAGGGTGTTTTCCTCTGGAGAGCACATATTCCCTCATAATCTCAATATCGTTGGCACAAATATCCTTCGGAACAAAAGAACTTTTATATGAGCTACCAAACCTCAGTATATGAGCAGCTCTGTTAACCAGCACTGAAGTTTTGCCGGAACCTGCACCAGCTAAAATAAGTAATGGTCCATCGATCGCCAAAACAGCTTTAAGTTGCATGTAGTTTAAGTGGGGGTATTGCATCGTAATAATTTTATCACGTAATTCGAAATATTCCGCGTATTGCATAAAAATAAACTGCTCCGTTCGTTTGTATCCATTATTCTGGATTATACCACAAATGGGGACATACCGCATAGACTTCGACCCGCATAGCAGCGGTGTGTCCCCATACATTAAATGGGGACATACCGCATAGACTTCGACGCGCGTAGCAGCGGTGTGTCCCCATACATTATATAAAATGATTGCCAAAGAATCAAAATTATAGGATAATTTGATTTACTAAATTGATTGTGGGGTGTTTAGCATGCGTGAAATATTGGAACAGCTAAAAAATGGCGTTATTTCTATGGAAAAAGCCCAGGAAGAGCTTGAAAAATCAGCCTTCGACAGAATGAAATTGCAGTTTGTAGATAAGCTTGCCCGTCTTGACCTCAATCGTGCTCAGAGAACAGGGATTCCTGAAGTTATACTTGCACAGGGTAAAAAGGACGAGTGGGTTGAGAAGCTTTTATTCGAAATGGCTAAGGAAAAAGGGCGCGGGATCGCCAGCAGGGTGCATCCTGATTTGGCAAAAGGAATTGAAAGCCGGGTTCCGTATGGATTCAAAGCTGATGTATATTTAGATGCCCGAATAGTTGTGGTTAAAGCTGTTGATTTTGTCACTCCTAAAACAGGAGGCAGAATTGGCCTTATGACCGCCGGTACTGCGGACATTGCTATAGCCGAAGAAGCGAAGGTGTTTGCCACAGAAATGGGTTGCGATGTTTTTTGGGCCTATGACATAGGTATTGCCGGTATACACAGAACTCTTGAAGCTCTTGAAGATCTTTTAAAGGAAGATGTCGATGTAATAATCGTTGTGGCCGGAATGGACGCAGTGCTTCCGATAACTGTAAGAGGATTGGTAAATCTTCCGGTTATAGGAGTACCAAGCTCGGTAGGATATGGCATTGGCGAAAAAGGCATGGCGCCACTTATGACCATGCTACAATCCTGTTCTCCCGGACTTACGGTTGTTAACATAGACAATGGGTTCGGCGCGGCTTCTTTTGCTGCGTTGGCAGCTTCAAGGGTTGCGAAATATCGTAACATGACTGATAAAAGGGAGGCTTAACAGATGAAAAGCAATTATATAAAGGCAGGTAATGCCCGCGCTCCTCACAGATCGCTTCTTAAAGCATGCGGCGTACAAGACCGTGATATGAGCAAGCCATTTATAGCCGTAGTTAACTCTTTTACTGATATTGTGCCAGGACATATACATTTAAGGCGTCTTGCCGAAGCTGTAAAAGAAGGAATAAGAGAAGCAGGCGGCCAGCCTTTTGAATTCAACACAATAGCGGTATGCGACGGTTTGGCGATGGGACATAACGGCATGAGGTATTCTCTGCCTTCAAGAGACGTTATATCGGCTTCAATCGAAATTATGGTACATGCACATGCTTTTGACGGTATGGTTCTCATGCCTTCGTGCGACGAAATAGTTCCGGGGCATTTAATGGCCGCAGGAGAGCTTGACATCCCGACAATAGTTCTTACAGGCGGACCGATGCTACCCGGAAATTTCAAAGGCAATAAAGTTGATTTAATAGATGTTTTTGAAGCGGTAGGAAAAGCTGCGCGCGGTGAGATGACTTCGGAAGAATTAAAGGAACTTGAGGATTGCGCTTGTCCGGGCGCAGGTACCTGTGCCGGCATGTTCAGCGCAAATACTTTAGCTTGCGGCATGGAAGCGCTTGGCATGTCGTTGCCCGGATGCGCTACCTGCCATGCCCTTGACCCTGAAAAGGATGTAATCGCTAAAAATACAGGTAAAAGAATAGTAGATATGGTTCACGAGAACCTAACGGCGAGAAAAATAATGACACGTGAAGCATTTGAAAATTGGATAAGAGTGTCTTTATCTGTGGCCGGCTCAACAAATGATGTGCTAGAAATTCTTTCTATATCGAGAAGATGCGGTCTGAACCTTCCACTTGACCTTTTCCATGAATTATCGGAAACGACTCCTCACATCTGCAACATGAGACCCGGCGGTGTTTATAGCCTTAAGGATTTGGATGAAGCAGGCGGAATAGCCGCTGTCATGAAAAGACTCTCTCCGCTATTAACTCTTGATTGCAAAACTGTCACAGGCATGCCTATAGGCGAAAATATCAAATCTGCTAAAGTTATTGATGATAATGTCATCCGTCCATTAGACAACCCAATCCATGCCAAAGGTGGTTTAGCGATTCTTTACGGTAATTTAGCGCCTGGAGGATCAGTGGTAAAAAGGGCGGCAGTTACTGAAGATATGCTTAAATTCGAAGGTCGCGCAAGAGTATTTGATTCAGAAGAGGAGTCATATGACGCTATAATCGAAGGTAAAATAAAAGCGCATGACATAGTGGTTATAAGATATGAAGGACCAAGAGGGGGGCCGGGCATGAGAGAAATGCTTGCTCCTACTTCCGCTATTTGCGGGATGGGTCTTTCAACCTCTGTTGCTCTCATAACTGACGGAAGGTTTTCAGGCGGCACCCGCGGGCCATGCATAGGCCATATAGCGCCTGAAGCGGTTGATGGCGGACCGATTGCCTTTGTGCAAGAGAATGACATTATTGTCATAGACATTCCTAATCGCAGGATCGATCTTTTGGTCGCTGATGATGTCTTGGAAGAACGCAAGAAAAACTGGTCGCCTAAAATAAAAGAAGTATCTGGGTATCTTGCCCAATACCGCGATGGAGCATTAAGTGCCGATAAAGGCGCAAGTATAGGAAAGTGAGATGTTTCAGTGTTAACAAAGGAATTTGAATATCATCTGCCCGAGGAACTTATTGCTCAGACTCCAATTGAACCAAGAGATTCGTCAAGGCTTTTGGTTATAGATAGAAGTAATTCAAAAGTTTCCGGCCGAAAATTTAGCGATGTAAAAGATTATTTTCATTCCGGTGACGTTTTGATTCTTAATAATACCAAAGTTATAGCTGCAAGGCTCCCGGCAAAGCGTCTCGGAGGTGGTAAAGCAGAAGTGTTTCTGCTAAAGGATTTGGGTAACAATACATGGGAGTCATTGGTAAAACCCGGCAATAAGATACCGGTCGGCTCAAGTCTGGTTATAGGAGATCAAATAACTGTAAAAGTATTATCTCTTACAAACGACGGCGGCAGAATAATCAAATTTAACCATTCTGATGATGTTAAATCCGCACTCAACGGTATTGGGCAGGTTCCACTCCCGCCTTACATTAAAACACCAATATCTGATCCTTCAAGGTATCAGACTGTTTACGCTAGCATTGAAGGTTCTGTTGCGGCGCCCACCGCGGCGCTTCACTTTACCTCAGCCTTGCTTGACACATTAAAAGAAACCGGTGTTCTGATCGGCTATACAACTTTGCATATGGGCCTTGGAAGCTTTAGACCCATTAAAGCAGAAAATCTTGAATCACATATCATGCCTGAGGAATTTTTACATGTTCCTCAAAATGTCGTAGATATGGTTAACAGCGCTAAAAGAGAAGGCCGGCGAGTTGTCGCCTGTGGTACTGACGTCGTTCGAACCCTTGAATCTGCTGCGGTGGAAGTTGGAATAATTCGTGCATATAATGGTACGACCGGTTTATTTATAACACCGGGCTATCAATTCAAAATAGTAGATATGTTTATAACCAACCTGCACCTTCCAAGATCGTCACATCTTGTATTGGTATCGGCATTTGCGGGAATTGATCTGATAAGGCAGGCTTATACTTATGCTGTGGATAAAAAATTCAGATTTTATACCTTTGGGGATGCGACGCTGATATTGTAAAACCACTTTAGTTTTGAAAATAAAAAACCGGGCTGATATCATGCAACAACATTAGCCCGGTCAATGCCATGAAAGATTATTATTTTAGCTACCTACTTGATTAAAAAACGTCTTCTTCTCCACTGATCAAATATCACGACAGCCACTACTACCGCACCCATCGCAACTTCCTGCCAGAAAGGTGAAACAGCCAAAAGATTAAGTCCATTGTTTAAAACTGCAATCGTTACCCCACCCACTAATGTTCCTCCAAGAGCTCCCTCTCCTCCAAACAAGTTAGCCCCACCCATAACTACTGAAGCGATGGCATCTAACTCCGCCCCTGATCCCATATGTGCATTAGCGGAATTCAATCTGCCGGCTAAAACTATCCCCGCGACTCCAGCGAAAAGCCCTGAAAACATGTACGCTGTCAACTTGGTCTTTTCGACACTTATACCCGAAACTCTCGCGGCTTCCTTGTTTCCACCTACAGCAAAGAAATGTCTTCCTGTGCGCGTATTTTTGCTGACAAACCAAGTAATCAGTATAACCACCAAGGCAATAAAGAAAGGTGTCGGAATTCCAAGGATATGTCCCGCTCCAAATGCAATTATCTCTTTAGGCATTGGTCTGACTGCAATACCAAAATACGGAATTGGCATACCATCAGTTACTAGCAGCGCCAATCCTCGGGCAAACGACATCATGCCCAGTGTTGCAATAAAATCCGGAACCCTACCCTTAGTTATTACTAATCCATTCAATAAACCACAAAGTGCACCAACGGCAAGGCATATCAGTATACCGAGCCAGAGATTTACTCCAAAGTGAGTTATTGCCACAATAGATACAGAAGCCGCCAAAGCCATAACCGATCCTACCGACAAGTCGATTCCTCCAGTAAAAATAACTAATGTCATACCTGCTGCAATTATTATATTGGTAGCAGCCTGACGACCAACATTCAATAAATTGGCTGAGTTCCAAAAATAGGGTGTAAAAATACTCAAAAGGACAACCAAAATAGACAACCCCAGCAAGGGCCCTGCAAAATTCATAACTGATGATTTTCTTTCTTTCAGCAATTCAATAATTGGTATATTTCTAACAATCGGATTACTCAAATTAATCTACCTCCCTCAGATACTTTACCACCAACTGCGTGAGTCATTATGATATCGGAATCAGCTTCCTCTCGTGTGAATTCGGCTACTAACTCGCCTTTCGACATCACAAGGATCCTATCGCTGATTCCCATGACTTCAGGCAGTTCTGAACTAATTAGAAGAATTCCTGCCCCTTCTTTTGCCAACTGCCCTATCAATTTGTATACGGAGACTTTAGCTCCGACGTCTATTCCTCTGGTAGGTTCGTCCAATATTAAAACCTTCGATTCATTACACATCCATCTGCCTAGTGCAACTTTCTGTTGATTACCTCCGCTTAAATTTTCTACTAAGCGCATCATATGCGGGGTTACAATGTGAAGCTTTTCAATGCAACTGAGAGAAGTCTTTCTTTCCGATTTATGATCTATCATACCAAATCGAAGTATTTTTTTCAAAATAGGGAAGGTTATGTTGTATGCTATAGCCATTCTTAGAACCAATCCCATTTTTCTTTCCTCTGTTATATACCCCAATCCAGCCTTTATCGCATCCTTGGGATTATTGATTTTAGTCGTATTACCACCGATACTTACATTCATATCTATGCAGTTTTCTAACCCAAATAATGCTCTGGCCAAAGATGTACGCCCTGAACCCATTAAACCGAAAATACCAACTATTTCTCCCTTTTTAATGTGAAAACTCACGTTCTTTACGCGTTTTCCCAGAGTAAGCCCTGTCACGTTCAACAATGTTTTCCCTATTTTTACTTTATCTTTAGGATACTTCTCGCTTACTTCCCTACCCACCATCATTCTGATGAGATCTGACTCGGTAGCTTGGTCAGCGTCTATTGTGCCGATCTTGTGACCGTCGCGCAGCACAGTTACTCTATTAGCTATTCTTGGTATTTCAGATAGCTTATGGGAAACATACACAATGCCTATGCCCTTTTGCAGTAATTTCTCAACTATAGAATATAGTTTTTCAATTTCATGTACAGAAAGTGCTGAAGTAGGTTCATCAAGTAACAACACTTTCGCTTGCCGTGAGATAGCTTTACCAATCTCAATCAATTGTCTCGTTCCCACACCCAAATCGGCTACCGGTGTAGTAGGGGATATATCTAACCCCAATTCGTCAAGTATTTCTTTTGTTTTTCTATTGATTTCTTTCCAATCGACGAGATGCGAACCCTTCTTTACAGGCAACATTCCTGCCAGAACATTTTCCCCCACGGATAAATTTGGGAAAAGACTAAGTTCCTGATATACCATTGCGATTTTTTGTTTGACGGCGTCTTGAGGGCTAATAATCTCGATCTCTTTACCATCCATTTGAATTATCCCAGTATCTTTTTGAACTGATCCACTTAGTATTTTCATTAGTGTAGATTTTCCGGCTCCATTTTCGCCCAATAAAAAGTGTACTTCACCGTGCCGCAGGTCAAAATCTACTTCTTTAAGTGCCTGCACACCAGGATAAGCTTTGCTAATATTGAATAAATTTAATAGCTGCGCTTTCATTTACGTTTAATTCCCCTTCTTGCTTATAAGGTTAAAATAGATTTATCACTGAGATGTATACCCACCATCCACAGAAAGAACAGCGCCTGTTGAGTATCCGATGTTATCACTGGCAAGTAGAAGTATAGCACAAGCTATTTCTTCAGGTTTTCCAAGACGGTCCATAGGACGCGAACTTTCAAGCTTCCGCCGCACACCTGCCGGATCGGATGATTGTTTAAGTGCTTTTTCTAACAATGGAGTTTCTGTAGTACCTGGACAAACGCAATTGACTCGTATTATTGGGGCATGGTCAACGGCCATGCTACGTGTTAAGCCAATTAATGCGGCTTTCGATACATTATATGCCGCTTGTCCTTTTATACCGACTAAGCCAGCTTCTGAAGCAACATTTACTATTGATCCGTTTCCATTTTTAAGCATCAAAAATACAGCCTCTTTGGAAAACAGGAAAGCTCCGGTCAGATTAACAGCCATAAGCGTATTCCAATCGTCAATTGAGGTAGAGAGCGAATCGCCCTGAAGATACATGCCCGCATTGTTCACCAGTATATCAAGTCTTCCCCACTTTTCTTCTATTGCATGTACCGCTTCCTTTACTTGTGTTTCTTTTGCCACATCAACAGTCAAAGCCATCGCATCACCTCCGCGATTTATAATTTCTCGAACTGTATCACCCGCATCTATGGGGTTTATGTCAACGACAGCCACTTTTGCTCCGGCAGCGGCAAATGCTAAACAAGTCGCCCTGCCTATTCCAAGGCCACCGCCGGTTATTGCAGCAATTTTATTTTTGAAGCTGAACACAATCTCAACCCACCTTTTCTACGATAATCTTTTAAAAATCGAAGGGGGGTGAACATTCTACCCCCCCCTCAACTTATAACCTCTTAGAGGAAGAATGTTATTTACCAGCTGCCTGAAGTATTGCCTCCCAGTCAATTGGCTCTAAATGCGGTAAAGGGAAAAATTGCTCTACATTCCCTATGTGTATAGTGCGAGGCCCCGCATCATGTAAAAATGGTGGTTCTAAGCCGAGAGCTACCATTACAGCGTGCTTAGTTCCATACCAACCCCATTCCGGGAATGCTTGCCATGTTTCAGCTGTTAAACGTCCATCTCTGACGCGTGCTAAAGACTCGGCAGTTCCGCCTTGATTAAAGACTCTGACATCGTCTTGGCGTCCGGCAGCTTCAACAGCCAGCATTGCCCCCAGACCTACTTCATTTGACATTCCCCATATAAAATCAATTTCCCCCGGACCAAATCTTGTTAAAACGTCTTCGGTAGCCGCTATTGACTTAGCACGATTCCAATCAGTTGCGATAGACGGTCCTAATTCTACTACGTTAGGAAACTTTTGAATGACTGAACGAAATCCCTCAAGTCTTGCATTAGAAAAGTAGCTTCCTGCAATGCCTTCCAGGATTATACCTCTGGCATTAACTGTAGCAGGATCTACATTTGCGTATAGAGCCTCCCAAAATGGAACATTCAAGTGGGTATCAGGAGTTACATCAGCTGCCGGTCCCTCTCCTAATACTCCGGGACCTCCAAAGTAATCAAGTACAGTATACCCTGCAACAACACTTTTCGTAAAGTTATCAACTCCTATATAGGATTCTACATCCACTCCTTCGATTGGCGACAATAGGTTAACAGCAACGATCGGAATCCCAGCTGCATTCGCTTTTTGTAGAACCGGGGTCATAACTGCGACATCTGTGGGAGATATCGCAATAACATCTACTTCGCGAGCAATGAAGTCCTCAACTATTGCAACCTGGTCGGCATAGGCGAGATGAGTTGCCGGAGAGCGCGCAATTACTTCAACATGAATACCTGCTGCTCTTGCATCGGCTGCAGCCTCTATGAAGAAATCGGTTGCCGTTTTAAACACGCCTGTAATGTCGGGAGGCGTAAAACCTATCACGATCCGTTCCGTTCTGTAAGGCATTTCCTCCTGTGGAGCTCCAATTTCGAGAACTCCTGCCACATTGAGCACTAAAACTACGACCAAAACCAGTACCAGTGCTCCCAATACGTAGACTAAATTCTTGCCTTTTGTTAGATTACTCATTTTTTATCCCCCTTTTACTTGATTGAATAAGCATTGACCACGATATTTTAAGGTGCCATGCCTCTTATCTGGCTACATACCTCCTTCAAAATTAAATTACGTGTAAGTTTTGAACAATCACCTCCCCGGTAAACCTCATGCCAACACAGAAAATCTTTGTAAATTTCAATCGGGATTGTCTGTTGCGATAAAATACCCTTTGATTCCACAAATCATTTCCTGAACAATGAATTCGTGATTCTGCTGTAAAAACTCAATAAGCTCCTGCTGAATAAGTCAATTCGTAGCTGTGGCTATAGAGTTCAAAAACATTACCAAATGGATCTTCCACATAAACCATCCTATATGGCTTTTCTCCGGGATAATAGTAACGTACCGGCATACGTTGCTTCCCTCCGTGTTCCACTACCTTTTCTAACAAGCCTTCAAGATCAGGGTCTTGAATACAGAAATGAAATATTCCGCTTCTGTTGTAATCAAGATTTTTTTCCGGAATATAGCAATTAGGGAACTCGAATACCTCAATGCCAATCCTGTCACCGGTAGACATGTGTGCAATTTTAAAGCTGCCCCACCCTTCTCCAAATACATCGGTGCACATCTGCCCTATAGCGCTGTCATCCGATATGATTTCTGTAGGCTTCATAATTACGTACCACCCGAATACTTCTGAATAAAACTTCACGGCTTTCTCCAAATCCGGAACTGATATTCCGATATGCGAAAATGTTCTTGGATAACTCATGATATTTCCCCTTTCTTTGTTTCCCATCTGCACTTCTAGATGCTCTATTGAATGCTAATATTAAAAATATTAGCTACTTTAGACTATAAACTACACTTTTGCATTTTTCATAAAATAATCCAACATCTACAGAATACGCAATGTATTTAATTCCGGAATTCTTCCATTTTAATGCATTTTCTATTGTATCAGCAAAAGTACCTACTGATTTCCCCCTTTCTTTGCATTTTATGATTATCTCATTCATTTTTTCCTCGACAATCGGATGGTTTATTTGCCCAGGAACTCCCAATGACTGGGAAAGGTCGTATGGCCCGATAAACAACACATCTATGCCTTCAACTTCAATTATTTTATCAAGGTTGACAACTGCTTCCTTGCCTTCAAGTTGAAGAATTACTAGCGATTTGTTCGCATCCTCGAAATATTCAAATCTGTCCATGGAAGAATATAAAGCAGCTCTTACAAATCTACATACACCGCGCTCACCTAGCGGAGCAAATTTTGCAAGTCTTACGATATTTTCTGCCTGCTCTTTGCTGCTGATCTGAGGAACCTGAATTCCCGCTGCTCCAATATCCAATACTTCTCCAATTATTGAAAGATTGCCTTCTTTAACTCTTACAATTGGTAAAATGCCCGAAATTTGGGCTGCTCTTATTAAGTTTTGCGTTGATTCCACCGAATTCGGAGCATGCTCCAAGTCGAGTATCACATAATCAAATCCAGCGTAACCTGCCGTTTCTATAAATCCCGGATCGCTGGTTTTTGCAAATAATCCTAATACTGTGCCATTTTTAAGCTTTTGCCTGAAGATTTCTATTTCTGTTTTCATCATGGTCTTCACCCTCATTTAAATTTTATTCAAACCTAAAGTCTTCCAAACTTCTGAAGCAATTCACCAATCGTTTTCCCTTTTAATATTTCCGCTCTTGTTTCTTCTTCCCTTTCGGCTTGCTGTTTGGCTTTAATATACACTTCTTCCCAATTTTCCTGCGGAACTACGGTAACACCGATTTCATCAGCTATTATAAGATCACCAGGCTTGACGATAACACCTGCGCAAATAACGGGAATATTTATCTTGATCGGATCCATTCTTTGAGAATAAGGACTATGAGTCGACCTTGGCACAACAGATTTTGAAACAACCGGAAATTCTAATAATATTGATTCATCGGTATCTCTAATCGCACCATCTACAATAGCCCCAACAACCCCAGCTGCTTTACATAATCCAGACATCAATCCGCCCCATATCGATGTCTCAGTCTCACCAAATGCATCTACAACAATTACGTCACCGGGTTTGGCAACACAGAAAATATCAAGACAATCCACGAGGTCTCCGGTATCAATTTTTACCGTAAGCGCAGGGCCAATTATCTTTTTATTGACAGTCCTCATTTTCATGTAGCTATTCATGACGTTATCTCTCTGCTGAGAATCTGCGACTACACATGATAAACTCAATACATTTTTCATAGCTATAAACTTCTCTACCATTTCATCAATCACTACTGCGTGTTCTTTAATAACTTTTTTCATTTTATACCCCCGATTATTTCTTATTATTTTGGCCTTACAATATTAGGTGGCACATTACCAAGTAAAACGGCTTTCGCATTTGTAGCGGCTACTTCTCTGCATCTTTGAAGAGATTGTTCCGACACATAAGCTACATGCGGAGTTATTATGCAGTTATCCAAGGTGAATAGTGGGTTGTCCTCAGGAGTCCAGTTTTCCAGCTTTGCTGGTTCTTCCTCGATATCATCAAGACCCGCTCCCGCTATCCAACCATCTATCAGCGCCTTGTATAGCGCTTTATTCTCTACAAGTTTTCCTCTGGAACAATTTAAAAGAATCGCACTGGATTTCATTTTGCTTAGGGCATTTTCACTAATCAAATAATGCGTCTCTTCAGTATAAGGACATAAAAGCGCTATCACATCAGAAGTACTGTATAGATTTGGAAGCTCAATTTTTCTTACTCCCATAGAAGCCATTAAATCTTCTGATATATAAGGATCGTAAGCCTGTATCTTAAAACCCAAACCTTTTAATTTAAAATTAAGATTTTGTGCAATCCTACCGAAACCTATCAATCCCCATGTCATGTCTCTAAACCGGTATATCGGACCTCTTGATTCACTCCAATGCCATTTCCCCGACTTTGTAGACTTGTCATAAATGAGAATACGCCTTATTAACGCCAATCCCAATGTAATGTTGTGGTCTGCTACCTCATCAATACAATAGTCAGGAACGTTTGTTACAACCATGCCATACTCGTAAGCCGCTTCTACATCGACTATATCTACACCTATTCCATATCGACAAATTGCCTTGCATTTTTTTAGGTTTTTGATTGTCTTCCTTGGAATTTTCGCGTATTGCTGCAAAATCGCATCTGCATCAGCGGCTAATTCTGCAAGTCCTTCGCCGGTTTTGCACTGAAGTCCGATTACTTCTGCTCCTATGGGTTCTAATATTCTTTTTTCTATGCTGAGATCTGGATAATCATAATCGCTGACATATACTTTAAATTTTGCCATACAATCACCCTTCTGCTAACTCTGAAATATCGATAGCTATGGCTCTTAGCGGGAATCCATCTGCACCCTTGAAAATCACAGGTGCTCCCACAAAAAATACTTCGCTTTTACTGACCGCATCAAGCTTCGCGAGACCTTCTATGATTGCTACTCCTCCCTCTAACAAAGTGCGATGCACTTCGATATACTGCGGAGGATTTAATGAAGGAGGCTCAACCCCTAACATGATAATTCCTTTTTCTACCAACCATCGTGCCAGTTCAATACTGATTCTCGGATAATCAGTAAAATATTTCTGTTCTGACGCAAATTTGTACCAATCCGTCCTTATAATTATTCTGGAACCTTTGCAGATTTTATTTTCATAAGCCTTTAAGTCGTCAATTGTGATAATGTCATTATCTTTTTTATTTGTACAATCAACTATAATTGCTTTACCTACATAAGTTTCAAGACTAATTCCTTCCAAACCCGATGCTCCCGATATAAAATGCTTAGGGGCATCAGTATGGGTTCCGGCATGTGTATTGATTATTGCTTGTGCAAGATTGAAATTATCATGTTCTATCGTATGGCTTACAACATATTCTACCGGTGGAGTTCCGGGAAATACGGGCATTCCACTATATAATTGCAACGATAAATCATATATTTTCACTTTCATCCCTCCATAAAACATAATCGCTTTTTCGAGTGATACTCATTATAAGATTTTGCATAAATATGCCGTGAAAACTCTTCTAAACACTTATTTCTAAATTGTCCAACATTTTCTCATTATTTGTTTTTAGCTTTTGTTTTAAGCTTTTGTTTTTAGCTTTTGTTTTCGATTGTTGTTATTATAACCTAAATACTGAACACTGTCAACAGTATGATACGGATTTTTTTTGCTGCAATACTAAACAGGCAGTGTTCAGGTTAGACCAACGTAGCGCAAGGGAATAACTTTTTAACGAGGGTGGCGACGCTCTTGGCATAGCTCTCGCAGCTTTCGAGGTCGCGTTTTCCAGGTTCACCGATGGAAACAGGTCCAAAGTGATCTCCGATATGATCCCCACAAATAACCATTCCATGAATAAGTAAAGCTTCGAGTATGCTGAGAATAGTAGTCTCATTGCCGCCACCAACATTTGCTGAAGTGGAAAATGCCCCCCCCACTCGACCGCATAGTTTACCATGAAATTTGACACTCTCATCGAGAAGCTTTTTAATGGGCCATGCCATAGAACCATAATATGTTGGTGACCCTACTATTAAGCAATCGTAATTAGGTAACTCATCGATGCTAGTGTCTTCCAGTTTCTTAATATCAACAATAAGTCCTTCTTCTTTGAGTACTTTGCCGATTTCCAATCCCATTTTTTCCGTGTTTCCAGTCACCGAGTAATAGCAAATTAATGCCTTAGGCATATTCAGTCCTCCTTGTGGTTTGTTTTTTTGTTATGCTACCTTTTGACCCTTGCACTTTCACCACGCATCACACTTTCTGCCTCTTCCTTATATGCCCAATTCCAATCACCCATAAACGTGTGACACAATGCAGAATATGCTGCTGAAAAGTCAATAATCTCTTGAGGTTTTTTGCCTTCTAACAAACCGCATATCATTGCTGATGCAAAGCTATCCCCTCCGCCTGTGCGGTCGAATATTTCAAGATTCTCATATTTACGTGAAACAAAGTATTCACCCTTATACATCATAACTGTGCGCCAATCATTAAGCAATGCTGTTCTGACCTCACGCAACGTCGTGCCCACAGCAATTACATTCGGATAAGCGTTAATAACCTTTTGCGCAACTTCCCTATAACTTTCCGGATCTATATTTGAATAATCATTTTTTGTACCGTCTGCATGAATGTTAAGCATCTTTTCAAAATCCTCTTCGTTACCTATAATTATATCCACATACGGCATAACAAGTTTCATCGTTTCCTGTGCTTTAGCACTCGACCAAAGCGTGGAGCGAAAATTGAGGTCAAAGCTTGTAGTTACACCGAGTTTTCGTGCAACCTTTAGCGATTCAATCGCCTGTTGCGCCGCATTTTCAGATATAGCGGTCGTGATGCCTGTGGTATGGAACCATCGAGTATCAGTTAAAAGTTTTTCCCAATCAAAATCATCCGGCTCGACCTTGCTTATCGCACTGTGCCCACGGTCATATATCTGACGGCTTGCCCTTGGTCCTACGCCAACTTCAAGAAAACACAACCCGTTGCGCGTTCTACCACAACCATCAAATGGGACCAATTTCACTGCAGACATATCAACACCGTGCTCTCTGCCGTGATTGACTATGTATTTGCCGCTCCACGTATCCACAAGCTTTGTAACATAAGCTGTCTTTAGTCCAAGGCGAGATATATTGACACAGCAGTTAAGCTCGGCAGCCGATATTGCCAGCTGAAGATAACTTGACTGCTCAAGTCTAAAGTGTTCAGGCGAAGTAAAACGCACCATCGCTTCTCCAAAACCCATAACATCGTATTTTTTATTCATAATTACCTCCATTTCGCCGCTGCCGCTGCGACAAAAATAATGCTAAACAATGGTATGCGGCTTTCACCATTTTTTCAATTAAGCACTGGATTTCTTCATCAGTTTTTCGAGCGTTCCGACCGTTACAAACCCTGTTTCCGTCATATTAATAGAGCCAAATTTCGATTTCGGAACAGCAATCCCGGGATCTCCCAGTGAAGATACAACAACGTCTGCTTCCTTAAAATCCTCGTCATGCGAATAGAAGCTCATTGTAATAACACAGTACATTCCTGCACCTTTAGCTGCCAAAAGTCCATTCCGGTTGTCTTCAACCACAAAGCACTCTTCGCCATTTAGTCTAAATTTATCTTTAACCATATTGTAAATGTCAGGAGCAGGTTTCTTTTTCTTGACAATATCGCCTGCAAAAATTCCGCTGAAATAATGGTATTCTTTCTCTCCAACCGATGACTTAATTAATGTTTCAACACTCTTTTCATTTGAAGTAGAGCAGATAAACAGAAGAATCCCATTTTCATGCGCTTCATTAATGAGACGTTTTATTCCATACCTCACAGGCATTTCTCCTTTTGCGCACATATCCATAAATATTTCGGTTTTACGCTTGTGTAGCGCCATAATTAACTGTTCATTGCTGCCTTCTCCACAAAACAAACTACTGTGCTTATCGAAATAAACTTTCATCCTTTCCTTACCGCCTGCTATCTTTAACAGTTCCTGATACTCTTCCACACCCCACTCGGCATTTACTCCTGTTTCCTTAAAAGCCCTGTTAAAAGATACGCGGTGTCCATCTTTCTCAGTTTCTGCTATGACTCCGTCACAATCAAAAATCAAAGCTTTCATCTTTCCCATACAATGAACTCCTTCATAGCTTTATCCGATCTCTGTTAACTATATAGGGAGGTATTCTGCCTTCAAGCAGGTCTACTACTTGTTCTACCGCTTTAATCGCTAATCTTAATCCGCTTTCTACTGTTAAAGCTGCGGCATGAGGCGATAAAATAACGTTTTTCATATGTGTGAAAGGATGGTCCTCAGTTAAAGGTTCATTTTCAAAAACATCAAGAGCTGCTCCCCGTATCTTGTTCTGATCAAGTAGATTAATCAAAGCCTTTTCATTGACAACTTCACCACGACTGGTATTTACAAAAAATGCCTCCTGCTTCATTAGGAGTAAAAGTTCCTCAGTAACCATATTTCTGTTTTCAGTCAAATTTGGAACGTGAACTGTGATAATGTCTGATACTTTGAACAGTTCCTCCAGCGAAGTCGAAAAAGCAGTTTGATCTGCATACCGCTCTTCAACAAAAGGATCCCATACGAGAGTTTTCATTCCGAAGGCCTGTGCCATTTTCATAACTCTGTATCCTATTTGTCCAAGGCCGATAATACCAAGAATCTTTCCCTCCAGTTCTATAGAAATATAATCTGAACGCTTGTTCCATGCTCCATTTCGTACGAATCCATCCATTTCTTTAAGCTTTTTTGCCAAAGCCAAAATGAAAGCCATGGTATGCTCGGCCACTGACACAGCATTGATTCCGGGGAGGTTACACACCATCACGTTATGTTCAGATGCAGCCGCTACATCTACATTGTCGTAACCTGTGCCAGTCCGGGATATTATCCTCAGTAGCGGCGCTGCTTCTATTATTTTTCTGGTAATTTTTGTTTTGCTTCTCAGCACAATCCCATAAATGTCAGTTATGTCCGCTATTACAGCATTTTCGGAACAATCGCTGGCTAGCACGATATCTGATTTGCCGCGCAACAGTGCTAAGCCTTCTTCAGGTATCGGTTCAGATAATAAAATCTTTTTCATAATTCCCCCCCCTTTACTCGAATAAGATTATAGGTATCCATTTTCAGAAAAAGCCTGTCTTATAGATTCTTTTTGAGCCTCTGTGCAATCTGCAAGAGGATTTCTCACTTCTCCACCTATATAGCCGAACATATCACAAGCTGCTTTTACTCCTGCAACACCATATTTACCTGCAGCGCCTTTGTTCAGGTTAATAAGTTTACCACTCAGATCACTAGCTTCCTCAACCCTTCCAGAAATAAACAAATCTTGAATACGGCAACAAGGTTCGGGTAAATAATTAGCCATGGACAGCACCCCACCCGAAGCTCCCTTCATCAATCCCAATAGATAATTTTCAATACTACCAGCGACAACTTCAAATCCTGATTCTTTTACTTCAAGATACTTTTCGATATTTCCGGACGAAGTATCCTTCATTCCTGCAATGTTTGGATGTTTGGATAGTTCCTTTACAACTTGTGGGGACAAGGTTACACCAGCAGCAAATTTTGGACAATTGTAAAGAAGCACCTGAACTGACAGACTGTCTGCAACAGCCGAATAATACCTGATAAGTGCAGCATCAGTCATAGCGGATGCAAAATAGCTTGGGCAAAGTACTGAGAAAAAATCTACTCCTTCGTCTTGAATTTTTTTTCCGAATTCTATGGTGCAATACGCAGACTGCCTGGCTATGCCTGCCATTATGACTTTATCCTTGCCTGCATTTTTCCTTACGGTTCTAAATACAGCTAGTTGTTCCTCATCATCCATATGTATAAACTCTCCATTGCTTCCTAAAGGCATATAACCTGCAACAGGCGTAGAATTTGATTTCTCGATATTTGATGCCAGCATTTCCAGTTTAACCTTCTGTTCTTTAAATGGAGTAACTATGGGTATAAAAACACCTGTCAACTTTTGGTTCATTTTTACCACTCCTTGTTTTATATTTTTTAAATCTTAAGCTCTGCCACTACTTCCAAATATGTCAAAATAACCTGCTACGTTTTGAATTGTCTGATCTTCAAGATACTTTATTGAGCCAATTGGTTCATAGTCATTAGGATTATTTTTATAATACTGTTCAAATGAATTCCTGAATATTTGCTTGATATTTGTTGATATATTTATCTTGGTACCACCGTATTCGATGCATCTTTTGAACATATCATCTGAAAGACCTGTTCCTCCGTGTATTGCGAGAGGCATTTTTGTTCTAACGGATATTTCCCTGATGAGATCAAAGTTGATCTTAGGTTCCGTGTGGTATACTCCATGTGCTGTCCCAATTGCTGGCGCAAGCAAATCAATACCTGTTTCATTAACATATTTAAGGCAGCTATCTATATCAGCTAAATGACTGTCATGCTCTTTTACAAATAAATCGTCTTCAACACCTAAAATGGCTCCTACTTCTCCTTCCACTGTCACATTGCGATCACTTGCCATCTTTACAACTTCTCTTGTCATCCTGATATTCTCATCCAGAGGGAAGGACGATGCATCAATCATAACAGAACTCCAGCCTGTACTTATACATTTTTCTATTACATCTAACTCTTTACAGTGATCAAGATGGAGAACAACGGGTACGAATGCATCCTCAGCCAACATAATTACCCAGCTAGCTAATGCCTTATACCCAAATTGTCTTATCGTCTTTACCGAAGTCTGAACAATAACCGGAGTTTTTTGCTTCATAGCAGCCTTAATCACAGCCGAAGTTGTAATATAATCCACAATATTGAATGCTCCGATCGCATATCTGTTTTTTTGAGCATCTGAAAGTACTGCCTTAAGATTTACATAACCCATAAAATATCACGTTTCCCTCTTGTTAGTTTTCCAATTAATGTTGTCAATAATCATAGGATTTCCATTTGACTCTATCATTAATTTCCTAAATCCCCTGCTCTCAATACTGCCATAATCGTGTCCTGCATCAGCTCTAAACGCAAAGAAAGTTACCAGCGGTATTCTTCCGGTATTTATGCTGCGATGCGCATAACGTTTAGGACAGTAAACAGCCGCTCCGGGTAAAAATTCCTCAACATGCCAATCACCTTCCGGTGTTTCCATGAGCATAACGCCTTGTCCTGACAGGCAAAGATAAACTTCAGCAGTGTCTATAATGCTGTGAAAATGTCCCTTCGTCATAAAGTATTCGTTCCCAACTTTTCCTGGGTAAATGATACTTGTTCCAAAAGCTACATCCCCTGAATTAGCGGGAGCTCCAAGTTCATAAAATTCATAAACTAATGGATCTTCATTTTTTACCATATCAGAAAATGCATTTATGTCAGCATACATGCCTTTCATATTGGATAGCTTTCTTCGAGTGGGAGCACTATGCGGTGAAATGCCGTTTCTCAATTCAAACAACATTCTGAAAGGATTAGTGAAGTCAATTTTAATTTGGCTTTCTTTAGAGCTCATAATTATTCCCCAGCTTTCATTTTCAAATTTTAACTATATCAACTTTAATTCCAAAATATAAAATATTATTTATTTCCGCTTCATCAGCTGCATCATCAGTTATTATCCTGTTAACCGTTTCAATTGAAGAAACTTGCGCAAAAGCGGTATTTCCTATTTTGCTTCCGTCACACAGCACAATCACTTCAATTGCCATGTCGATCATAGCTCTTTTAATCTCTGCTTGATTTATATCGGGTGTCGTTAGCCCACGTTTCGCTGTCAGCCCATTAATTGCCATAAACGCTTTATCCACATTTAAACCTGATAAAGATTTTACGGCTACCGGACCTACCGTACAATGGAAATTTCTCCTGACATGACCTCCGACAAAAATAATAACAGCATCCGTTTCATCTTCAAGACATCTGGCTATCTCAATATCATTAACAATTACTGTAAGGCGCTTTTTTGAGTGAAGCAGCTTAGCAAACTCAAGAGTTGTTGTTCCTGTATCTATTGCAATTGTGTCACCATCTTCTAGGTAATCCAAGGCTTTTTTTGCAATAGCTTGTTTTTGTATTAAGTTTTTTATCTCTTTTTGATATGAATTAAGTTCAAATCCAGTTTTTATATTACACAACGCTCCTCCATGCGTTCTTGTTAAAAGACCGACATTGGCCAATTCTCTTAAGTCATTTCTGATGGTAGCAGCAGATACTTCAAAGTGATCCCGCAGATCCTGAACTGTCATTTTCGAGTTTTCTTCAAGCAGCTCAAGAATTACTTGCTTTCTTTCCTCTGCAAACAATAATTCTTTTTTTGATTTTTCATTAGATTTTTCCATGAGTTATCTCTCCAAGCATTCAAGATTAGAGTTGATATCGTCAAGAGCGGCAAAAATTTTCCTATACACTTCAACATATCCTGCATATTTGCGGTAAATTTCAGGATTGTGAGTAACAGTTTCTTCAACCTTTGAAAAATTTTCAGCCATAGAAGCTATATCGTCAAAGATCCCTACTCCATATCCTGCGACCAATGCACTGCCAAGTGTTGCAGTATCGCCACTTTTCAAAACCGCGTAAGGTATCCCAAGCACATTTGATTTAATCGAACAAAAGAGATTGCTCTTTGCACCTCCGCCTATCGAAATTACTCTGGCAAACTGCAAATCTCCAAAGAGCTCCTTAACAATATCAAGATACGTGCTGTACTCGTAAGCTATTGATTCCATAATTGAGCGAAACATATGAGCCCGTGAATGTCCCCAGTTAAGGCCTATCCAACTTCCCCGGACGCCGGGATCGTTAGGGCATACCCTTCCTCCAAAGTGAGGATTAAAAAGAAGTCCATTGCTGCCCGGATCAATATTTGATGCCTCTGAATCAAGCTGCAGATAATTGACTTCCCCCTTGCTCCCCGTCAACTGATCGCGAAACCATTTAAGGCACAATCCGCCTCCGTTTATAAAAGCGAGAGGTACCCACAGACCTTTAATGACAGATCTTGCGGATATCAATGTCTTGTTTTTGACATCAGGCTTAAAAGAATCGACGCAGCTTGAAAACACTGAAGCAGTGCCTGCGACATCAAAAGCTATGCCTTTTCTTACAACTCCCGCACCCAAAGACGTCGCCGCTTGATCCCCGCATCCGGCTACAATCGGAATTCCGCTTTTAAGCCCGATTTTTTTCGACTCATTATTTGTCAAAAAACCGATAACTTCCCAAGGCTGCGTAATCTTTGGCATTTTTTTAGTATCAACGTTAAAGCGGTCAAGAAGCTTTTGTGACCATTGCATTTTATCCGTATCCGCAAATCCTGAAAAATGAATATTTGTATAGTCGATATAGGCGTTTTCCGATTTAAGTCCAGCTAATCTTCCGGCGATATACGCGGCGGGAATAATAAACTTGGCTATTTTTTGGTATGCATCAGGTCTTTCATACTTCCACCACAGTATCTTTGGTCCGTGATGATAAGTTGGAGGACATCCGGTAATCCTTATAATTTCATCCTCATCCGATGATTTCATCATTTTGATATATTTCTCACAACGGGTATCCAGCCATGAATCATATGGAGTTGCCGCTTTCCACTCGTCATCAATTCCCATTATGCCTGACATCTGACTATCAATGCCAATTGCCTCTACATTTTGGAAAGCTCCCCCAGCTTCTGCAATAACGGCTCTTATAGTGTTTATAACTGATTGGTAGATTTCCTCTGGATCCTGTTCAACAATCCCCGGCTTGGGGCTTATAAGACGTGAGGGCTCAAAACTGCTTGCGATTGCATTGCCAGAAAGGTCGTATAAACAGGTTTTGGTCCCTTGCGTACCTATGTCTATCCCTAAAAGACACCTTTTCATCTTAAGCCACTCCTAAAACTCGATTACATTTTTCAATCCCTTGGTATCAACGGCTAACTTGAAAGCTTCTTTTACATCATGCACAGAAAATCTTCCTGTGACAAACTCTTTTATACTGATAATTTCTTCAGATAAAAATCTTAGCGTCTGCCTGTACTGAGAAAGGCTTGCCCTTGTGCTGCCTGTCAATATCAATTGTCTGTAATGTATAAGATTGGTGTTCAACGGAACTATTTCTCTTGATTTAGGTAGTCCTCCAAAGAAATTAACCCTACCTCCTATTGCCATGAGCTCAAGCGCAGCAGCCTGAGCATCAGGAGAGGAATTGGCCGTAATGCAAACATTGAGCCCCTCGCCTTTTGTGATGCTCATAATAGCGGCTTTAATGTCAACGCCTTTCAAAGTAATAAAAAACTTGTCAATTCTATTGCACATGTCAAGTCTTTCATCGCTAAGATCGCTAATGATGACTTTTGACGCCCCTGCTAATCTAGCGAGTTTTGCGTGTAGCAAGCCAATAGGACCCGCTCCCATTATAAGTACTTTATCCCCCGGTTTTACCATGCATTGGGAGAATCCGTTATAAACGCAGGAAAACGGCTCGTTTATAGCTGCTTCTTCGAAAGATATACCGTCACCCAACACTACTATATTGCCTTGAGTTACCGCTGCTTCAGGTATTCTTACGTATTCAGCCATCCCTCCGTCAAGATTAACCCCAAGCGCCCTGTAATCTTCACAAAGATGAGTATTTCCACTAACACACCTATCGCATAGCCCACAGCCCATGTTTGGCGCAACTGCTACTCTCATACCACAACTAAACTTATTAACATTGCTTCCGATTTTTTCTATTAAACCGCTAAATTCATGTCCAAGTATCCTTGGCTCTTCATGGTTAGAGTTGTACATTCCATTTTTATAGAACCGCAAATCAGTTCCACAAATTGCACACGCTTTAACCTTCAATAAAATTTCATTTTCACCTAAAGACGGTACCTCAACTTCTTCAATTCTCAAATCACCCGGACCATATAATCTAGCTGCTAACATTAATATCCTCCCGAAATTAGTATTCTAGTTCGACTACCCTATTATCTGATATTGACAAATTGCATGCTCTGACAATTTTAACAGCCATTTTCCCATCCGTGCCGCATACTTTGGGTGGTTTATCCTCGAGTATGCAATCGATGAAATGCTCGTCTTCAGCAAGATACGCTTCACTGAACAGATGTGTCCAACTGTTCATAAACGGCCGTATCATGTTTTTATCCTTATTACATACGACAACTGAATTCTTTTGTGTTTGCCCCAACATTATCACACCGTCAGTGCCTAGGATTTCAACTCTTGCGTCATATCCATATTTTACATATTGCGCGCCGTCCATGCCAAATTGCACACCGTTCAGAAAAATACCATTTACAAGCACATTGTCATAAAACTTTGGGAACTCGCCGGCGATCTCTTTTGATCTGTAATTGCCGGCTATGGCATAAACAGATTTCAATTCACTTTCTGCAAACCATCTGGCTGAATCGATATCATGGCTGTTTACTTCCGCTAATGGCCCATTGCTTTTGTCAATGTCATACATCCATTCCTGAGGCTTGCTTGGACCGCGGGTTAATGATCTAACAAGCACCACGTCCCCTATTTCACCGTTTGATATAATTTGTTTAGCCTCAATAAAAGAAGCATCAAATCTTCTCATAAACCCTATCTGCAATTTGACTTTGTTTTTAGCGGCTGCAACAATCATTTGCTCGCATTCATCTTCATTCATTGCCATTGGCTTCTCGCAAAAGATATGCTTCCCCGCATAAGCCGCAGCGACTGCTATATCTTTGTGAAAAATCGTTGGCGTTACAATGATGACGGCATCTACAGTATCGTCTTCAAACGCTTTTTTATAGTCGGTATAATATTTATCGATTTCAAGTGTTTTACAAGCTTTTTGAGCAGTTTCTTCAAAAGGGTCAACTACGGCAACCATCTCGGCGTTAGATACTGATTTCTTGAAGTTTAAGCCGTGTATCATCCCTGCTCTGCCGGCGCCTATAAGACAAATACCTAAACTTTTTTTACTCATTTATCCCCCGATTGCATTTATTGTCGTTTCGTTTTTTTTTGCTTTCAATTGTTGTTATTGTATCAGTAATTATTAAAGCTGTCAACAATATTTATAGATTTTATAATATGAATAAAGAAACGGGTAAGAAATGGATTTCATAGGATAAGTGAAAAAAATAGCAAACACATAAAAGATATCGATTTGTTTCGATATTCCTTTGTCTTTATTTTTTTAAACTGAGCTTAGAAAGAACGGCCTTATAACCATCAGCTCCGTAGCTGAGCGCTCTATTAACACGGCTTATAGTGGCTGTGCTCGCATGAGTTCGTTCAGCTATCTCATGGTAAGTCTTTTTTTCCGTCAGCATTTTTGCCACCTCAAGCCTTTGGGCTATGGCTTTTATTTCATTAACAGTGCAAATATCCTCAAAAAACCTGTAACATTCTTCCGCGTTTTCAAGACAGAGAACGGCTTGAAACAATTGGTCCACCGAATCATTACGTAACTTCGATCTGTATTCCATAATCTCGCTCCTCATTCATCGCACTCGTGTGCATTTTATCAGATTAAAGTACTAAAATAAAGATAAAAGTGTCTACACGCTTCAATATAAAAATAGTCCTCTATATTATAAATCCGGCTTAATAATACGTTGAAATATACAAAACCACTATTCCGCGAGGATAGTCGCATCGTCACCTCGATGTCATTTTGATAACGCTAAAACCGTTTCTATATTTTTGATTCTTATACAAAAAAAGACTCCATATTAGAGTCTTTTTATTCCGTCTTCAAATATAGCGTTTTCGTTGGATGAAATGTGTATGAAGTAACTTATGAGCAACATGGCTGTTTGGTTTGCCAAGGAATTCATCATATAATTTCTTTATAGAAGGATTCTCATGAGACTTCCTTAAAGGGAGATTCCTATCCTCCTTGTATATGGAAGAAGCCCTAACCTGTCGAGGATCAATGTCCATAAGGGTCTTAGACTTCAATATCGGTTGTCCTCCTCCGTTCACACAACCTCCGGGGCATCCCATTATTTCTATGAAGTGATATTCTTTTTCGCCTGATTTAACTTTTTCAAGTAGGATTTTCGCGTTTGCTGTTCCATGTGCTACCGCAGTTCTCACCGTCATATTGTCAAACTGTATTTCCGCTTCCCTTACACCTTTAAGTCCTCTTACTTCGGTAATCTCGACTTTCTCAATTGGCTTACCGGTTACCGTTTCAACCAAAGTCCTCAATGCCGCTTCCATAACTCCGCCTGTGGCCGCAAATATAACTCCGCCACCCGTAGAATCTCCAAATACCGGATCATAATCTTCATCTGGCAGATTTACAAAGTCTATTCCCGCTTCCTTGATCATTCTGGCTAATTCTCTTGTCGTTAGCACCACATCGACATCGGGATAACCGGTAGCTTGCAGTTCCGAACGTGATGATTCAAATTTTTTGGCGGTACACGGCATAATAGAAACTACAAAAATCCTTGAAGGATCTATTCCTGCCTTTTCAGCATAGTAAGATTTTAAAAGCGCACCCATCATCTGATGAGGAGATTTGCACGTGGACAAATTGTCAATAAACTCGGGATAAAAATGCTCGCAATATTTGATCCATCCCGGGCTGCAGGACGTTATTAACGGTAGCTTGCCCTTGCCATTAAGCCTTTCTAAAAGTTCCGTAGCTTCTTCCATAATCGTCAGATCCGCTCCGAAATCAGTATCAAAAACCCTGTCAAATCCTAAACGCCTGAGAGCGGCAACAGTTTTGCCCTTAACCAAAGTGCCTATTTTCATACCAAATTCTTCACCAAGCGTAACCCTAATAGCAGGCGCTGTTTGAACAACTACATGTAGTTCTCTATTGCTAAGTGCCTCCCAAACCTTATTAGTTTCATCTTTTTCTTTCAACGCGCCTACAGGGCAAGCCTGTATGCACTGTCCGCAATTTATACAGGGCACGTCTTTTATGCTCAGATCAAACACCGGTTCTATCATAGTGTGGAAGCCGCGTTTGGTAGCTTCAATAACTCCGATATTTTGAACATTTCTGCAAGTTGAAACGCAGCGCCTGCAAACTATGCACTTTTTAGGATCGCGCACAATTGAAGCGGATAAATCATCAACTTTATAATCGTTTACGATACCCTCAAACCTTAAATCTTTAACTCCCAATCTTTCAGAAAGCGCTTGCAGCTCACAGCTGTTGTTCCGGACACAGGTAAGACATTCGCGATCATGATTTGACAAAATGAGTTCCAAATTTATTTTTCTCGTCTCTCTAACGGTATTGGTCGATGTTTTGACCTTCATACCCTCGAAAACAGGATAAACACAAGCTGCCTGAAGCGTTCTCGCTCCCTCGACTTCAACTACACACATCCTGCAAGCGCCTATCTCATTGACGCCCTTAAGGTAACACAATGTCGGTATGTCGATATTCGCTTTCCTCGCCGCCTGCAAAATGGTACTCCCTTTTGGGACAGTTACCTTTGTACCGTCTATAACAACATTAAACAACGATTCATCAACCTTTTCGGTTGTTTCAATCGGAAGTTCTTCAGCTAAAGCTTTCACCACAATCTTATCTGCTAACAAGTTTGCCATTTTCAATTCCTCTCATTCTTAAGCTTTCGGGTTAACGTTTAACAATTGCATCAAACGGGCATTTTTCCAAGCAGACACCACATTTTATGCATTTAACCTGGTCAATAAGATATGGTTTCTTGCGTTCACCCGAAATAGCATCAACGGGACAAGCTTTTGCACATATTGCGCAACTTTTACATTTCTCGGGAATGATTATGAAACGAAGAAGGGCTTTGCAAGTGCCCGCAACGCAGACTTTCTGATCTATATGCGCTTCATACTCGTCCTTGAAATATCTTAATGTGCTTAAAACCGGATTTGGTGCGGTTTGTCCAAGCCCGCACAAAGATGCTGCCTTAATAGTGGAAGCAAGTGTTTGAAGTTTTTCCAAATCTCCACTTTTACCCTTCCCTTCCGTTATCCGGTTTAGAATTTCTAGCATCCTTTTAGTGCCTATTCTGCAAGGAGGACATTTTCCGCATGACTCATCCACAGTAAAATCCAGGAAAAACCTGGCAATATCAACCATGCAAGTATTTTCGTCCATAACTATCATCCCGCCTGAACCCATCATGGAACCCAATGATTCCAATGATTCGTAATCAATTGGTATATCAAGATGTGCTGCAGGGATACAACCGCCCGAAGGTCCGCCGGTCTGTGCTGCTTTGAATTTTTTATCGCCCGGGATGCCTCCACCCACATCATAAACAATCTCGCGCAGCGTAGTTCCCATGGGAATCTCCAAAAGACCCGTATTGTTAATATTTCCGCCAAGAGCAAACACTTTTGTTCCATGGCTCTTTTGGGTGCCTATTGACGCAAACCATTCAGGACCGTTCAAGATAATCGACGGAATATTAACATATGTTTCAACATTGTTAAGAAGCGTGGGCTCCCCAAATACCCCTTTTATCGCAGGAAAAGGAGGGCGCGGTCTGGGCTCGCCTCTTCTTCCTTCTATAGACGCCATAAGAGCAGTTTCTTCGCCGCAAACGAACGCTCCTGCTCCTAAGCGAAGCTCAACGTCAAAATTAAAGCCACTGCCAAATATATCTTTGCCCAGTAATCCGTACTGTCTGGCTTGGGCTATTGCGATAGTCAGGCGTTTTATAGCAATCGGATATTCCGCCCTCACGTAAATATATCCCTGTTCAGACCCTATCGAATATCCTGCTATAGCCATGGCTTCCAATACTGAATGTGGATCGCCTTCCAGTATGCTTCTATCCATAAAAGCTCCCGGATCGCCTTCATCACCGTTACAGCAGACATACTTTATATCGCCGGGGGCATAAGCAGCAAATCCCCATTTAACTCCGGTCGAGAAACCAGCCCCGCCTCTTCCTCTTAATCCTGAAGCTTTTATTGTTTCGATTACCTCGTTTGGCGTCATTTCCGAAAGCACTTTACCTAGGGCGCTATATCCGTCAACAGCAATGTATTCTTCAATATTTTCCGGGTCAATAAAACCGCAGTTACGCAGAGCTATTCTCATCTGTTTTTTGTAGAAGCCAACTTCATTGAGCGACTTTATTGTATCGTCCTGAGCAATACTGTCGTGATACAATAGTCTTTTGACCACTCTGCCCTTAACAAGGTGTTCAGAAACGATCTCAGGAATGTCATCAGCTTTTATACGGCTGTAAAACGCCCCTTCGGGATAGACGATCATTATAGGTCCAACTTCGCATAGTCCGAAACAACCTGTTTTTACTACTTTTATTTCTTTTTGTATTCCATTTTTAGCTATTTCTTCGTTTATAACATCGAATATCGAAAGGGAACCGGAAGCGGTACAACCGGTACCCGCACAGATCAACACGTGAGAACGGTATAAATCCATTTAAATTCCTCCTTGTTTTGCCGTATCCCCGACAGATGAGCCTATTGTATATTCATCCACTGATTTTCCGTTGACTATATGCTCGCTTATGATTCTTCTCACTTTTTCTGAGGTCAAATTGACATAGGTTACTTTTTCACTTCCCGGCATAAAAACTTCCGCCATCGGCTCCAATCTGCAGGCGCCTATGCAACCTGTCTGAACTACTGTCATATCAGTGATGTTTCTAACTCTTGCTTCTTCGATAAAAGAAAGAAGTATGCCTCTTGCGCCGGAAGCTATACCGCATGTACCCATACCAACGACCACGCGTGCGCCTGATGATCTGTCTTTTCTCAATCCCACCGAATCTAGCGTTCTATTTCTTATTTCTTCTAATTCTTTAAGCGATTTCACGAAATTTTCCCTCCATCAATTTCATTTATCCCGTCTTTTACATATGAAAGTATCCACTCGAACACTTCAAAAGCATCTATTCGGACACCTCTTAGCTCAGATTTAACTATGCGTGTATCGAAGTTAAACGTGCCTTTTTGCGTCAAATGTTTATACACAAAATCTACATTTGTATTGGCTGATATCAGCGCTGCCAACGTCTGATCCATACTTCCAAAGGGTGGGCAGTCAAGATGATTGGTTTTGAAAATTATTGTAACCTTCGTACCTTTTCCTTTTTCCGATAAAATCGCAAAACTACCCTCACACCCTTGCGCCGCAGCTTTTGCAAACGGAAGCCCAAGTCCTACTTTTCGAGTTGTCCTAGTCGTAAAGAATGGATCGGTTACTTTACTCATCAAGAATTCATCCATTCCTTTGCCGTCGTCTTCTATCGTCAAGCTTAAGCATTTATCCTGTTTGCACTCAATAATCTCTATGATGACTATTCTTGCTTCCGCCGCTATAGAATTCTGTACCAGATCCAAAACAAAAAGAGATATATCCTCCATAAGCTTACTGCTTATCTTTATACTTACCTATAATACCGGGGACATCATCAGGTATCAGCCTACCATAAACCTCATCGTTTATCATGATAACCGGCGCTAAACCACACGCACCCAAACATCTGGTTGCTTCCAATGTAAACTTACCGTCAACCGTAGTTTCGCCAACCTTGACATCCAAAATCTTAGCGAATTCATCTAATATCTTTTGCGCTCCCCTAACGTAGCAAGCTGTTCCCATACAGACTCCGACTTGATACTCGCCTTTCGGTGTAAGTGAAAATTGGGAATAAAACGTAGCAACACCATAAATATCCGTCAATGGAATTTCCAATGCTTCCGCTATGTGGTTTTGCAGCTCAATTGGCAGATATCCAAATATTTCCTGTGCTTTTTGCAATATCGGCATCAACGGCCCCTTTTTGTCTTTTTGCTCACTGATGAACTTGTCCAGTTTCTCAAACTTATCTTTATCCTGCAACTTGACGGCAACCGACATCCCCGTTCCTCCTTATATAATGTATGGCGACACACCACTGCTTCGCGTGTCACGACTGATGTGGTATGTCCCCAAAGAATGTATGGCGACACACCACTGCTTCGCAGGTCACGCCTGATGTGGTATGTCCCATTTTGACAAAAAAATCACAGTCCATTATCTCATATTGTTAAAGTTTAATCAATAGAAATTCTGACTGTGCATTAATGAATGTATGGGGATACACCACTGCTTCACAGGTGATCCCTTATGCGGCATGTCCCCAAAGAATGCCGATTCTGCTGCAAAATCACTTACTGCAGTAAAATCAATGCTATATTAATTCGCCTGTTCTATTTAGGTTTGCCAATGACCGGCGCTGGTTTCTTTTGAACCGGCTGTGCCTTTTTTGGCGCTTTTTTTGGATTTTTGTCACCCATCGCTCATTCCTCCTTCTACATAATAAAGCAAAATACTTATAATTTCTCTGGGATAAGAGAAAATTTCAAGTATTTAGTTTGCGTAGTATCGCAATTATCGATAATTCATCCACCTCAAGGAATACTTCCCGCTCAAGAATTTCATCAAGCCTGTGAGCATCGGAAGAATAAAAGAATAATCCGGATGAATGTTTTGGGGGGAATGCTCCGAAACGATCTGGCATGTTTCTTCCCGCTTCATTCAAGTCACTCCAGATATGTCTGGATAATTCGAACGAGGTAAAATTAGATTCTTTCGGTATGAAACCTAACTGGGAAATAATACCATAAGCTGTGCGGTCTATGTGTGCCGGCACAGGCACGCCCCCTCTTAAGCGTACTTCTTGAATCGCTCTTTCAAGTGATACGTCAACAGAAGCAATTAAAGGCTCTTTTCGTTCACCGACTATTATGTCATATTCATTCATGACTTTTTGACTGCAGTGCCCTTTTACAATGTTTCGCAAAAAAATCATATGCTTCCTGATAAGCTTATCAAAGTCCATTAAAGTTTCAAGCGAAGCGAAATAGCACAAAAGATGAACTTCTTCTCGCGTTTGAAGTTCCATACCCGGCAAAACCAGCAAACGTGCCGACGCTGCCCTTGTAACCGCCTCAACATTGTCACATGCATTATGGTCTGTTATCGAGATAACGTCAAGACCTTTTAAGACAGCCATATTTACTATGTTATTCGGTGTCATATCCTCATCGGCGCAAGGAGAAAGCGTTGTGTGAATATGGAGGTCAACCGCAATTTTCATGGCTGCCGATACCCATTTCATAGAGTTTTCCGGCAATTTCATATGCCGTCAATTCTGATGAAAGGATAGGTATGCCCTCCTTTATAGACATATCGAGTACACTTTTCTCAGCTTCAAGACCCTCAGGGAAAATTATACAGGCAATCTCGATCAAAGATGCAACGGCAACTACATTCATGTGTGTTTGTACTGTGATAAGGGCCGAATCTTTTAAGGCTCCAGCCATTACACGACTCAGCATATCACAGCAATACACCGAACTTATGCTGCGGCAAAGTTTTTCATTTCCGCTTAAAACTTTAAGCGACAATTTTTCAGTTAGAGTTGCTATCTCCATTCGTTTCTCCTCCAGGTATTTTTTCCGATAAGCCAATCATTTCCTGCGCAAGTTTTTTTACCTTTTCCCTTAACTTGAAAATGCAATCCAAGTCCGAAGCGAGACCCCTCACAATGTCTTCCGCAAGTGATTTGCAGTTTGGAGAACCGCATGAACCGCAGTCAAGCCCCGGGAATTCGGAATGTATTTTTTCTATTAATTCCACTTTTTTTATTGCAATGGATAAATCGTTATCCAATTTAAGCACCGATCTGGGTAAAATGGATTGTTTGAAATAGTAATCTGAGTTTGCGTGATTTTCTTTAAAGGGCAATGGAGCGGCCAAAGTTTGACTGCCCAGCCTGTCCACAAGTCGTTTAATCCTGTTTTTTGCCACAAATCCATTTTCAAATACCAGAGGTCCTCCTACGCAACCTCCGGTACAGGATAATCCTTCGAAAAAATCCAAATCAGTAAATTTATTGTTTTCAATTTCCTCAAGAACTCGAAGCACATTTTGAATACCATCGACTGCCAGAAAATTATCAGTCAACAATGAAGAGCTCTCACCTCCTGAGTTAGCCCATCCTACCCCCAAAAATGACGCTTTTTTAGATACTAACGCATCGTCATATTTCTTATCATCGATTTTCTTAATATTACTTGATATTGTACCATACACATCAACAATAGAAATCGCACCGTCCACAGAAGATTTGTATTTAGTAATTGGATTACGAATTGCAGTAACCTTAGCGGCACAAGGTGTGACGAAAAACACTCCCACTTCATTCTCGTCAAAAATTGAGTTTTGCTCACAAAATTCAACTCTTGCCTGCAGTCCTGCTATTTCCATGGGTGATTCGACGTTTACAATGTTGTCGATGAGCTCGGGGAATCTTAATTGTATAAGCCTTACAATCGCGGGACAAGCTGAAGATATAAGTGGTCTTTTACGATTTTTTTTGTTCAATTCATTTTTGATTAAGCCTGAAGCCAAATCAGCCGCTTTTGCTACCTCGTAAACACCGTCAAAACCCATCATCTTAAGCCCTAACAAAAGTTTTTCAACGCTCTCAAGATTTTTAAATTGACCATAAAGTGATGGAGCCGGAAGTACAATCTTATAACGGTATTTATCGATCGCAAGCAATGGATCGGTTATTGCCACTTTAGCATGATAGGGGCATACACGTATACACTCCCCACAGTCTATACAGCGCTCAGGCATAATACGCGCTTTCCCGTTTCTTACGCGTATCGCCTCGGTGGGACATCCCTTTATACAGCTTGTGCAACCTTTGCACTTGTCCTTATCAAGAGTCACTGAATGAAAATATTCAGCCATGTCAAATCACCTTGCTTTAATTCGAAAATAAACGCTGAGTATGGTGTTTTGACCGGCACTTGATACTATATCAAAACGATCCGCACATCTCTTGATGTTAGCAAGCCCCATACCAGCCCCAAAACCCAGTTCTCTTGCCACCTCAGGAGCGGTCGAATACCCTTCCTGCATAGCCAGTTCAATGTCCGCTATCCCAGGACCCGTGTCTTCAGCTATAAGCAACACATCATACGGAGATATTACTAACTTTAAAGTTCCTCCGCAAGAGTGTATGACAATATTCATCTCAGCCTCATATGATGCGATGGCAATTCTTCGTACTATATTTGAATCTATCCCTAACTGTCTGAGAAGTTTCTTGATATTTCCTGAAGCTTCTCCCGCCTGAACAAAATTGCCCGCTTGAACCTTAAATACTTGTTCCATGCTATACTATCCCGCAAGGAGGAAGCCCTGTCTTGTACAATCTGCCGCACGCCTCATAGAGGGTATAGTTTGTTGTCATAACGGCAATATTTCTCTCAGAAGCCATATCCAGAATATCATTAGTCGGCATTTTGCCGCGCACAAAGACAATTGCCCATACATCAAGCATTTCAGCGGTTCTTATAACATGCGGATTTGTAAGACCGGTAAGCAAAACCGCCTGTTCTTTGACGTACGCCAATACATCGCTCATTAGATCCGAACCGCACGCACAAAGGATTTCCCTCTCGGTTTCCTTACAAACAAGCATTTTAGCGCTTAGAATTTCTTTTATGTCGGCAATGTTCAAAGTCTACTCCCTCCTTGCGATCGGTTATCAGTTTCATGTATAGTTTGAAATCATAGGTCATGCTCATATTAGTATACCTTATCTTTAACAAAATTGCTATATGGTTATCTATATTGTTATTACTTAAGACCAATGCTAAATCTTCAATGGCATTTTCATTGAGTCCGATTATAGTCATACACATATACATTCTTTCGAGGAATTAATAATCATTTTAATAAAATGTCCAGCAGCACTATCTTTTTATATAACGGTATATATTTATGGCAAGTCTAAAAGGAAAAAATAATCCCGCGAGAGAATTCGCGCAATACATCAAACAACATAGTTCGGAATGCGTGATATGTGAACGCATGAAAATCACGCTCAATCGTTATGCCTATACTATCCTTCATCTATGGTATACCGACCCCGAATTTAAATCTGTTCTTATGTCATCAAGAGGATTATGCTTGCCACATCTTGCAACCACAATTGAAATAGCAAAGGAAACGTTGACTCCTGAAAAATCGCAGCAATGGGCAAAAGACATATTGCCGATTGCTGTAAACGCCCTAAAGTTACTAGAAGAAGAACTTTATTGGTTTACTCAGAAATTCGATTATCGCAATCAGGACAAACCATGGGAGAACTCAAAAGACGCTTTACCCAGGTCACTTCAAAAGCTTACGGGAAAAATTATTTTATAAGTTGGCTTAGTGTGGGGTTAGATATCTTTCAAGCTTGACTCCTACTTCATTTAGTATTTCGACAGCTAATTTGTCAGGATAAGGCTGCATATACACAATTCGCACGATTCCGCTGTTTACGATGAGTTTTGAACATATTGCACACGGTTGATGTGTGCAGTAAATTGTTGCTCCTTCGATCGAAATACCAAGTCTTGCAGCCTGCACGATCGCATTTTGCTCAGCGTGTATTGCATAGCAATATTCTTGTTGCATACCTGAGGGAATGTTAGCTTTCCTTCTTAGGCATTCCCCTCTTTCCATGCAGCTTGGATGCCCTGACGGAGCACCGTTATATCCGGTTGTCACAATCCTCTTATTCTTAACTATAACAGCTCCAATCTTCCTGTTAGGCTGATAGCAACTTGTCCAATCAGCAATCGTCTGCGCAAGTTCCATAAATCTTTTATCCCATTTATCCATCAGGATCCTCCCATAAAAATGTCTTTTGCTTTCCATTCTCATTATACTGTCAGCAGATTTACTTTTCAAGTATCATGTAACACATCGTAATCGAGTGTATTTTATACTTACATCGAGCATTATCAATATAATTTAAAAATTTGCTTGATTTTGAGTGAAATGGTTGAAATTTTGATTCAAACAGTATTTGCCACTATCTTTGGTTTTATATAAACTATAGTTGCATTAGCACTCACTAGATGCGAGTGCTAACAATTCGCTAAACTAATCTTACATAGAGGAGGGTAAACCAATGAGCATTAAGCCTTTAGGGGACAGAGTCGTTATCAAACTGGTGGAAAGCGAGGAAACCACCCGACACGGGATAGTGCTTCCCAGCACTGCTAAAGAAAAGCCGCAGATGGCCGAAGTTCTTGCCGTGGGTCCGGGAGGAATGGTGGACGGCAAAGAAGTTCGCATGGAAGTCAAAGTCGGAGACAAGGTTATTTTCTCGAAGTATGCCGGTACAGAAGTAAAGCTTGACGACAAAGAGTATATCATAGTCAGGCAAAATGACATTTTAGCAATTGTTCAGTAAAAGAAAATTTTAATTTAGGAGGGAATAAGAATGGCCAAACAAATTCTATATGGCGAGGACGCAAGAAGAGCCATTGAGCGCGGTGTAAACGCTCTGGCTGATACAGTAAAAATCACTTTGGGCCCCAGAGGCCGTAATGTTGTGCTCGATAAGAAATTCGGTTCTCCGCAAATCGTTAACGATGGTGTAACAATCGCAAAAGAAATCGAACTCAAAGATCCTTTTGAAAATATGGGGGCACAGCTTATAAGAGAAGTCGCAACCAAGACAAACGATATAGCGGGAGACGGAACAACCACAGCCGCCCTTCTCGCTCAAGCAATCACACGCGAAGGATTAAAAAACGTAGCGGCAGGCGCCAATCCTATGGCGTTAAAAAAAGGAATCCAAAAAGCTGTCGAAACTACGGTTGAATCTCTGAGAGCTCTCAGCAAACCGATAGAAAACAAAGAAGCTATAGCACAGGTAGCCTCAATAGCTGCCGCGGATGAAACGATCGGACAACTGATTTCAGATGCTATGGAAAAAGTGGGCAAAGACGGCGTAATCACTGTCGAAGAGTCCAAATCCCTGCTCACAGAACTTGACGTGGTGGAAGGAATGCAATTTGACCGCGGTTACATATCCCCTTATATGGTAACCGATACTGAAAAGATGGAAGCTGTACTCGAAGATCCTTTCATACTTATAACCGACAAGAAAATCGCTAGCATACAAGACATACTGCCAGTGCTTGAGCAGATAGTACAGCAAGGCAGAAGACTTGTCATTATTGCTGAAGACGTTGAAGGCGAAGCATTGGCAACGCTTGTTGTCAACAAGTTAAGAGGAACGTTTACTTGTGTTGCTGTTAAGGCTCCCGGATTTGGCGACAGAAGAAAAGCCATGTTACAGGATATTGCTGTTTTAACGGGCGGTATTGTAATCTCGGAAGAAGTCGGGCTTGAACTTAAAGAAACCAAACTCGATCAGCTGGGTCGCGCACGTAAAGTTGTTGTTGACAAAGAAAACACCACTATTGTCGAAGGCAACGGCGACACTAAGGAGATTAAGAAACGCATATCTTCCTTAAAAGTCCAAATTGAAGAAACGACTTCGGATTATGACAAGGAAAAGCTCCAGGAACGCCTGGCTAAGCTATCGGGTGGTGTAGCAATAGTAAAAGTTGGCGCTGCAACAGAAACTGAAATGAAAGAAAAGAAACTAAGAATCGAAGATGCCTTAAACGCCACAAGAGCTGCCGTTGAAGAAGGAATAGTTCCAGGCGGCGGAACTGCATTAGTAAAAACTATAGCTGATGTGGAAGCATTGATTGCAAAATCGAGCGGCGATGAAAAAACCGGAATGGAAATAGTAAAACGCGCACTTGAAGAGCCTGTCAGGCAAATCGCTGCGAATGCAGGCATGGAAGGTTCAGTCGTAGCCGATAAGGTTAAAACAAGCAAAGAGCCTTATTTTGGATTCGACGCCCTAAAGGCGGAATATGGAGACATGGTGTCAAAAGGAATAATAGATCCCACCAAGGTTACCAGATCCGCTCTTCAAAACGCAGCAAGTATTGCTTCAATGATATTAACAACCGAGAGCATAGTTGCTGATATACCGGAAAAAGAGCCCGCCGGACCTCCGGGCGGAGCGCCTCCGATGTATTAATATTTAATGTAAAGACGGTCAAAATGACCGTCTTTTTTATTGTTCCATAACAACGTAGACTGTTTTCTCAAACTTCAGAAGCTGTCTTCGCACTATCTTTGAAAGTACTTTCCACCGGGTTTTCTCAACGTCAAGCTCACATACTGAAACATCAAAGCGAATATTCTTTCAGAAGGTCATTTTTTAGATTATACAGCTTCCACGAAAGATCCACCTTAAATATATGGGGACTTTTAAGCCTCTTGTATTCATCCCAAAACGTATCAAGATCTTTTTGCGCATACGTTTGTATATCAAGCAGTCTTGGAGAGTTATATACTTTAATCCCGTCTTGAAAAACAGGAACTAACAAATCCTTAACCGTATAGTTTCTTATTGTCATCCTTTTCCATGTATCCACAGGATCAAAAATCGTCAACGGTCTGCTCTGATCTATCACTTCATCATCAAGCATAATCAAATCCGCAACAGCTTTAGAATCCTTATCATATATCCTGCTAACCTTCTTATATCCCGGATTGGTTATTTTTGAAGGATTTTCAGATATTTTAATTTTTGGATACATAACGCCATCCAACTCTTCGGCAACCAGTTTATAAACCCCACCGAGTGCAGGGCAATCACTGCTGGTTATAAGCGCCGTTCCTACTCCCCAAATATCCACAGCTGCACCTTGTGCTTTAAGATCCCAAATGGTCCATTCGTCAAGATCTCCTGAGGCAACTATTTTTGCATCAACATAGCCCGCCTGATTTAGCATTTTCCTTGCCTTTTTGCTAAGATATGCTATATCTCCGGAATCAAGCCGTATTCCTATAGCTTTATAGCCTTTTTGCCTTAATTCTTCAAATACGGTTATAGCATTTGGTACCCCGCTCTTCAAAGTATCGTATGTATCAACTAACAGAAGGCAATTTTCCGGAAAAGTTTCGGCATATGCGCGAAAAGCAGTTAATTCGTCAGGAAAGCTCATAACCCAACTATGCGCATGTGTACCTCGAACTGGTATCCCAAATAACTGTCCAGTCAAAACATTTGAGGTAGCTGAGCAACCACCGATAATGGCAGCTCTCGCTCCATAAACGCCAGCATCTGGCCCCTGTGCTCTTCTTAATCCGAATTCGAGCACAATGCCTCCTTGAGCCGCATGCACCACTTTACTTGCCTTTGTCGCAATCAAAGTTTGATGGTTGACTATATTTAGTAACGCTGTCTCAATGAGTTGAGCTTGCAATATTGGCGCTTTCACGCGAATCAGAGGTTCATACGGAAAAACAACCGTACCTTCGGGGATAGCATAAAGATCCCCTTTAAATTTGAGTTTCTTGAGAATATCAAAAAAGCTTTCGTCAAATAAGGCAAGACTTCTTAAGTATTCAATGTCATTATCAGAAAAGGACAATCCTTCAATATAGTCTATAACCTGCTCTAATCCCGCTACTACAGCATAACCATTATCTCCTGCAATTTTTCTGAAAAACAAATCAAAGGCTACAATCCGATCTGCCTTGCCAATTTTATGATAACCATACATCATGGTCAATTGATATAGATCGGTAAGCATGGTAAGATTTCTACCGTTATTGCTCATGTAATAAGATTTCCCCCATCATTTATCTATAGTTAAAACGATAGTCATGGAGCACTTCATATGTATTGACAAAATAAAAGCCCCAACGAATATCCCCGAAAATCCACCATACCCGTTCCGCTTCAAATGTCCTTTGGATTCGCTAATCAAACGACTAATCGGATGATCCACCCTATGAAATCTTCTCTCCCAAGACATTCCTACCCCTTCCTTGGTAAACTACCAATGAACCCATAAGGAAAGTCAAGTTCCTGAACATCTCTTTTCTTTGCCGCAAGTCAACTTTATCCATCAGATACTATAAAACAGAACCGCAAGGTTTCAACTAACGAAGAAAATTCCTTGGAGCTCATTTGAAATATAGCACTGATATTATTAAGTGTCAAGTGCTTAATTGACCAATTTAGCGAGAAATTTGACAAAATTAATCTTCTATTAAATCTATATGCTTTTACATAACTAAATCAAGTTATTTCTATTATTTTTATTCTGATGTTGCGAGTTTGTTTTTATTAAGTCGAGAAATACACACTGATCACGATCGGCTACACATTGGAAAATACAGGCTGCCGTCAATATATTTCGTCTACGCGTGAAAAATAAGGTTGAAGATCTATTATTACATTTTTGGAACATACCACCTTAGCTTAGTGTAGCCAAAGCAGCAATTGCTGAACCCGTCAGGTTGGCATTTTCTACCTCTACAAACTCACAATACAATCCCAGTTCGTCATTCAAGTGAATTTTCAGATAATGATCCAGCTTGCTTCTGAAATTCTTCAATTTGTAGAAAGTGGAACCGTCTGCAGTGATACATACCGGGCGACATGGATCTTTCCCTCTTCCCGTTTTGATAATAACGGCGGTCAAATTTATAGCAACTAGTTTTGCTGCTCTCTCCACCAGAGAATCAATTAAATAATGCAAAGTGGTACGATCATTTTGTCCTTCCTCCTGATCATGGCTGCATAGGTTAGAGAGAAGATTGTCCCCATATGAGAAATGCAGGAACTCGTTAGCATCGATAGTTGTTATGGTGTCCATTTTTTCGATATTCTCTTTGAAGGTTTCCGAAAAGAGCGAAACTTTCGCAGCATTCTTTAGCAGGGTAAATACCAAACCGCCCAGATAGCCTCCTGAAATCTTCTTCTCAAAGCTGGCTTGACCGGGATTCACAGTTGTTTCGTCGAATTCTCTATCAATCTTTCCGCTTGGAAACTTACTGTAATTTCCGGATTCCATATTGATGAGCATGGTATCATAATTTTTGCCTGCTGCTTGAAGTTTGCCCATATTAAATCCTTTCTCAATATAGCAGGTGTTGGTACCTGTGCCCAAAATATAGCCTATAAAACTGTCATAAGGCATTTTGGAATAAGCTGCCTTGCCCCCGAGTAATGCGGCTACCGTATCATTTAAAACGACGATGCTCTTTGGTTCAATATAGCCTGCATTCTTCAACGCATTCAAAATCCCTGCGCCAACAGGCTGCCCTTTCATACCCCTGACACGAATCTCTTTTGAAAAGCGAATTAACTTGCCATCTCCGTCGGGAAGGACTTCCGTCGGATAGGAGAAGCAGAACCCAATCGCATTACTTTTATTAATAACAGGTTTCAGATAATCAGCTACTGTCCGAAAGAACTCGACTCTGTCCACTTCTGTGCTAACACCCGGCATCAAATGTTTTGTAAAATGCTCTATCACCGGTTTTTTCTCATCATTGAAATAAACAACGGCCACCCTTAAGTTGGTTCCGCCTGCATCTATTACAATAACCCTCTCATTTAAACGAATTTCATCCGTCATAGGAATATAAGTAGGAAGCATATCCAGGCATTCTTTGACACCATCCAGCCCGTTCTGCATGTCCTTTAAAAACACTTCACATTCACTCCGAATGTCAATACTCTCATGGTCCATATGATTCAATTGCATGAATTTTTTGACTCTTTCCCTTATTCCAGTCACTTTCCGTCTCCTCTCACATCATAAGTACTTTTTTTGTACCGTGCTATACTGCGGCTAGTCCCATTTATTTACTCTTGATTCAAAATTCAATATCAAGTGTCCTCTTATGCATTTCATTATGCAGAGAAAAAGTGCTAAAAAGCAGCTATCTGATTGTTAGTTTATCGTAAGATGTTGTTTATCAAAAGAATTTGATTAACTGCATCTTATCCGACCAGTTTTACGCAATCAGCACCCAATAAGTCATTAAGCTTCTTCATCAATTCGTCTTTTACCTCAATCCATAATTCCTTATCAGCCATAAACCTGCGTCCTGTCTCTTCAATAAAAACATATACGGGCGTCTCCCCCTTGTGTTGCCTAAGCAGAGGTGAAAGTTTATCTTCAATATCTCTCTTATGTTCCCGAGCTATTTTAAGATATAGCTTTTGATTTGTTTTTCTTGATAAGTTCCGGATAGACTCACACAGAATAGTCGGATTCTCATCCTCTTTCAAACTTATTCTTCCTTCTATCACCACAGTATTGTTTTCGGCTACAAGAGAAGCAAACTTTTGATAAGTAGCAGGAAAAACTATCACTTCAACTTTGTCATAAAGATCCTCTAAGGTAACAAATGCCATCATGCTATTGTTGCGTGAAGATTTAAGTTTAAATTCCGTAATAATTCCGCCAATTGAGATTTTAGAGCCGTCTTTTAGGACAGAATCTGCTTCCGCAATTTCTTTTCCGGTGTATGCCAGAGAGTTGATCTCCAATGTAGTATTCATAGAATCCAGCATATCCTTAAACTTATATAGAGGATGCCCTGTAATATATAGTCCAAGTATTTGCTTTTCCATCAACAAAAGCAATTCGTTTGAAAATTCCTCAATATCAGGGTAAACGTAGTCTATCGCTTTATTGTCCTTTTGAGGGTTTATGTGTTCAAATAGTGTGATCTGTCCTGCAATGTTATTTTTACGCTTTCGTTCCGCTTCATCCATCAGTCGTTCATACACTGAAAGCTTTTGAGCACGATTACCTCCAAGCGAATCTGTCGCGCCGCATTTTATAAGGCTCTCAATCATTCTCCGATTTACCCCTAATGTTTCCATACTATGACAAAAATCCACAAAATCAATGAAGCACCCTTTATGTTTTCTGGTCTGAATTATAGCTTCAATGGCTGCTATACCGACATTTTTTACAGCCGACAGGCCAAACCATATTTTGGTTCCATCGGCTGCAAATTTTGAATAGCACTTATTAACATCCGGCGGCATTATTTCGATATTTTTCTTTCTGCAATACTGTATATACACGCTTATTTTTCCGTTATTATCAATTACGCTGTTTAAAAGAGCAGCCATAAACTGAACGGGATAATGGTATTTAAGCCATGCGGTTTGATATGCTATAAGAGCGTATGCGGCGGCATGTGATTTGTTGAAGGCATAATTAGCAAAATCGGCTATTTCATCGAATATTCTCCCCGCTTGACTTTCGGTGAGTCCCTTTTTTAGAGCTCCGGGTATGATTATATTTTCTTTTTCATCTTTCAAACCGTTTATGAAAATATGTCTTTCCTTTTCCATAACTTCGGCTTTTTTCTTTGACATAGCCCTGCGCACAAGGTCAGAGCGTCCTAGCGAATAACCGGCTATATCCCTTACGATTTGCATCACCTGTTCCTGGTAAACCATACATCCATAAGTAACCTTAAGCGTTGGAACTAAAGCATCATGGATATAATTTATTTTTTGAGAATTGTTTTTATTAGCGATATATTTGGGTATTTGGTCCATCGGGCCTGGGCGGTATAGTGAGATCCCTGCGATTATGTCCTCAAATGTATTCGGTTTTAATTCTTTTAAAAAAAGTCTCATTCCGCTGCTCTCAAGCTGAAACACACCATCTGTATCAGCTTGTCCCAACATTTCATAAACCTTTTGATCGTTTAGTGGAATCTTTTGAATATCTATATGCTTTCCGCAAGAATTCTGAATCATTTCAACTGCGTCTTTTATAACAGTCAGTGTTCTTAAACCTAAAAAATCCATTTTTAGTAACCCTAAATCTTCTAATGCTCCCATGGAAAATTGTGTCGTAACACATTCATCGTTTTTTTGAAGAGGAACATGATGGGTAATGGGACCTTTTGATATGACGACACCAGCGGCATGAGTGGATGCATGGCGAGGCATGCCTTCAAGTTTTCTTGAGGTGTCGATTAAACTTCTGATCGTTGTGTCATTGTCGTATAGTTTCTTGAGTTCCCAGTTTTGTCCTAGAGCTTTCTCTATAGTCATCCCGAGCTCAAAAGGAATCATTTTGGCTATTTTATCCACTTCGGCATAAGGCAATGCTAGCGCTCTTCCGACATCTCTTATGCTTGCCCGTGCAGCCATAGTACCAAATGTTATAATCTGCGCCACTCTATCTGCGCCGTACTTTGCCACTACATAATCTATTACTTCCTGCCGTCTTTCAAAACAAAAATCAATATCTATATCAGGCATGCTCACCCTTTCGGGGTTTAAAAACCGCTCAAAAATCAATCCATATGTCAAGGGGTCAATCTGTGTTATATCCAGTAAATACGCAACCATACTGCCCGCTGCACTGCCGCGTCCAGGTCCTACAATAATTCCCCTATCAACCGCATATTTTATGAAATCCCTTACTATGAGGAAATAATCAACATATCCTAAGCGCTTTATCATGTCCAGTTCGTAATTTAGCCGTTCAATCTGCGGCGTGTTAGGCTCACAAAATCTTTTGACCAATCCCTCGCGGCAAAGCTTGGTAAGATATACAAATGAGTCTGTCCCTTCAGGGGCTTTAAACTCTGGCATATGTAAAGCGTCAAAATCAAAGTCAACCTTGCATCTTTGCGCTATATAAACTGTATTGATAAGGGCTTGCGGACAGTTTTGGAATATGGATGCCATTTCTTCCGGTGATTTTAAATAGAACTGGTCACTGTCAAATTTAAGTCTGTCTTTATCAAGTACCGTTTTCCCTGTCTGTATGCACAACAAAACATCATGCGCTCTTGCGTCATCTCTATCTACATAATGCACATCATTCGTGGCAACAAGTTGTATACCTGTTTCAAGGCTTATTTTTATAAGCTCTGCGTTTATCATTTTTTGCTCTGCAAGACCCTGATCTTGAAGTTCCAAATAAAAATTATCTTTTCCGAATATAGCTTTCAGCCTTAACGCCAAGTCTTTTGCCTGCACAAAACGATTTGCCCGTATAAGCCGCGGTATATCACCCATAAGGCAAGCACTTAAACAAATCAGTCCTTGGCTGTATTCAGATAAGATCTCATAATCTATTCTTGGCTTGTAATAAAATCCTTCTAAAAACCCAACTGATACCAAATGCATAAGGTTTCTATATCCTTGCTTTGTTTCAGCTAATAAAACCAAATGTGAATAGTTGTTGTCCGTTCGCGCTTCTCTATCCTTCATAGATCTTGGGGCTAAGTACATCTCACAACCGATTATGGGATGTACGCCTTGAGCCTTTGCTTGCTTATAGAATTCAATAACTCCATACATCACACCATGATCGGTTATAGCTACCGAATCCATACCTAAATTACGACATTTTTCCAATAGCGCAGTAATGCGTGAAGCTCCGTCCAATAAACTATATTCAGAATGCACATGTAGATGTGTAAACTGTTCCAAGTATATCTCTGCTTTCTTTTTTACATAATATTTCAGAATTAGTTTGTTTTTTACAAACTAACTCGAAACGAGTAAATTAATCGCTTGGTATTTCAAATTCAGAGTTCTGATTTACGAATTCTGAATCATTGCGGCTTGTGGCAATTTGTAATGTTTCGTTTCCATAGCGTTCCTTCAGTTCAGAAGCTAAAATGTCAAGTTGCCTTAATCTATGGTTTACTCCTGATTTGCCAACCGGCGGACTAAGGATCTGACCTAACTCTTTAAGGCTTGCATCGGCATGCGTGAGTCTGGCTACGGCAATATCCCTAAGTAATGGGGGAAGTGAGTAAATTCCAATTCTGTCGTTTATATATTGAATATTTTCCATTTGTCTAATGGCAGCATTTACGGTTTTTATAAGGTTGGCCGTCTCACAGTTTACCAGGCGATTGACATTGTTGCGGATATCCTTATATACTCTCATATTTTCTAGGCGCAGCAATGCTTCGTGAGCTCCTATTATTCTTAAAAGCTCTACAATGTGTTCTCCCTCTTTCAGATAAACTACAAAGTTGCTTTTTCTTTCGATTATTTTGGCATGTAAGCTAAATTCGATTAAAAGATCGCACAAATCAGATCCATATTGACTACTGTGAGTGACAAACTCTAGATGATAACCCTTTTCCGGATCACTCATCGAGCCTGCACCTAAAAACGCCCCACGAATATGAGACTTTTTACAGCATTTTTTACGTATGATATTGTGGTAAACGCTTGGATTTATGCTTTTTTTGCTCTTTTCATCACCATGTATAATATGCATGTCCGCTAATATATTAGCAGCTTTTGTTGACTGGGGTACTGACAAGATGTAGCTGTTTTTCTTTTTCAATCTGAAGTTTTTTCTGACAAACATCTCAGTATTTATGTTATAAAGGCATTTAAGAAAAATGAATACCCTTCTTGCCGTAGAAGCATTTTCGGTAGAAAAGTGCAAATTCATATTATGTTGTCCGGAGAGCCTTATCGTACCGCATGTATAAGCCAATGCCACCAATTCCGACAACATACAGCATTTTTTTTTAACTTGGATTCGTCCAATCTCATCTTTTATATCAAACGAAAATGTCATACAAAACTCCTGGTTTATACGTAAAAATTTAATTTCTGATTTCCGATATATCTCTATGCTCTACCGTTACTCTATGTCCTTTTGATTTTAGCAACTCAAAAAGGGCATTTGCAATCGCAACCGAACGATGCCTTCCACCCGTACAGCCTATTCCGACGACAAGCTGGAATTTTCCTTCCCTTGTATAATATGGAATTAAAAATTCCAACAGATCAACAAGTTTGTCAAGAAAATCTTTTGTCTCATTGAATGAAAAAATATAGTTACGTACATCGCTGTGTTCCCCTGAAAAATCTTTAAGTTCATCGATATAAAACGGATTTGGAAGAAATCTAACGTCAAAGACAAGATCTGCGTCGAGTAGTATACCACGCCTGAAACCAAAAGATATTACTGAAATCGAAATATTGCTCTTCATATCTGATTCTCCGAACATTTCCGACAATATTTCTTTAATCTGTTTTGGCTGCATTTGGGAAGTATCTATTACATAAGTAGCTTTTTCTTGTACCTTTTTAAGACGCTCTCTTTCGATATTAATACCTTGAATCAATCTACCTTCTTTGACTAACGGATGCATCCTTCTACTCTCTTTATACCGTTTGATGAGTACATCGTCCTGAGCATCCAAAAAGAGAACCTCATACGTAAATCCATCATCTCTAAGCATTTGTAAACACTCAAGTAAATCATCAAAAAACCCACCACCCCGGATATCCACCACGACGGCAGCTTTGCCTTTATCTCCCCAGGATTGATAACACAACTCAACAAATTTAGGCATAAGTTTTGGAGGTAAATTATCAATACAATAAAAACCTAAATCCTCCATATAACGAATCACAAGGGTTTTACCTGCTCCTGAAAGACCGGTTATCACGACTAAGCGCATGTGTTGACCCTCCCGCCCCTATCGTTTTGTCAATGCATTCGGCATTAATTATTCGATTAACAGGTACTCCCGCAAGTTCGGCAATCTTAAGTGCAATATCAAAATCTCCTACTTCGCCGGGAGCATGAGCATCGCTGTTAATAACGAACGAAGCTCCTTCTTCCAGAGCTATTTTAACATATTCCACGTTTTTTGGCGATATTTGTTGATAAGAAGTCGCTTTATGCATAGAATTATCTTTTCTCGTGAGATACACATCATGATGTGGGTTTATCTCAAGTGCGACATTCTTTTTTACCGCATGCTCAGCCAACAGCTTGATGTCAATTTGGGCTTTAGCTCCAGGATGTGTGATTATGCTGACAGGATTGCGTTCTATTGAGTTAATCAGAGCTAAAGTGTTGATTCGACAGAGCTCATACCGATCCATTCTCGATATCGCATTTATCCTATTTTTTAAGAAAAGTTGCCATGCATCCTTTAACGTAAAGGGTATAACAGCTCTATGATAACCAACGGATATTAAGTCAAACCTATGAATCAAATGATCGGGTACATCTATCTCTCCGTTCAGTCCAATGGGACTGGCTTCAACTCCCATCAAAATCTCTATTGAAGGATAACGCTCATTCAGCCGATTTATTTCGCTTCTAATCTTATCGAAATCTTTAAGCTTCATACCAATTCCTATATGATTATAGCCATGATCCGATATTGCGATCCTCTTTAAACCTTTTGAAACAGCGGCCACCACGTTATCCTCAATGCTACCTTTTCCATCTGAATACTTAGTATGCGTATGATAATCGGCCGTAATAACGTAGGTCAAATCCGTAAACCTCCATCTTAATCATGCTCACCGATTATTTTAATCTCAAGAAATAAGTCTATTCCGGTCTTTGTTTTAACTGTGGCCTTCACTATTTCTGTTAAGGCAATAATCTCATTTGCAGTAGCATTCCCAAGATTTATAATAAACCCGCAATGCAGATCCGAAACTTGGGCATCGCCAATTTTAAAGCCTCTTAGACCAGCTTCGTCAATTAGCTTGCCAGCAAAATTACCCGGAGGACGTTTAAAGACACTTCCCGCGCTTGGGTATGAGAGCGGTTGTTTCAGTTGTCTTAGCTTGGTATATTCATCAACTAGTGCGTTGATTTCTTTCCTGTCACCATGAGCTAACTCCAAATAAGCTTCAAGTATGATCAAGCCTTTCTCCTGAGTACAACTACTTCGATACGAAAAGCCAAGCGTTTCGTTTGTAAGCTCGAACACCTCTCCGTCTTTGTTTAAAACCAAAATTGATCGCACTACATCTTTCATTTCTCCTGCATATGCTCCTGCATTCATCGTTATTGCCCCGCCTACTGTTCCGGGTATTCCGGCGGCAAACTCAAGTCCCGATAATCCTGCGTCAACCGTCGCTTTTGAAACAATCGATATCAATGCACCGGCTTGTGCCCATACCTTATTATCATCAATAGTGATTTTGTGAAAACAATCTGAAGTTTTTATAATCAAACCTCTGAAACCTTTGTCGCTAACAAGCAAATTACTGCCATTTCCGATAACATAATAGGGAATATCCATGCTGCGACATTCAAAAATAGCAGCCCGAATATGCCACGAATCCGATGCCAGAAGCATTAAATCGGCAGGACCGCCAATTCGAAACGAAGTATGCTTCTTCATCGGCTCGTTTTTTAGTATCAGCTCACTTGGTATACGACAGGTAAGTCGTTCAAAAAGCGTTTCAATATCCATGCTCTAATCTACACCAGAATTTATTGATGTATTTAATCTGTCATTCAATTCCTGTGCCGCGAAATAACCCATATTTTTAAGTCTCCAGCTCCTTGCGGCTACTTCAACAATAATAGCAAGATTTCTTCCCGGCCTCACAGGTATCACTATTTTAGGCAGCTTTACTTCAAGTATTTCTGAATATTCCTGACTTAACCCCAATCGATCATACTCCTTTTTATTGTCCCAAATCTCCATGAAAATAACAATATCAAGCGGTTTATTGTTTATAACCGCTCCTACTCCATACATCGCTTTAACGTCAATTATACCAACGCCGCGTATCTCCATAAAATGGCGTATAAGTGGCGGTGATTCTCCTATTAAACGATTTTCTGCAACTCGTTTAATATCAACTGCATCGTCGGCAACAAGCCTATGTCCTCTTTTGACAAGCTCCAATGCTGTTTCGCTCTTCCCAATGCCGCTTTCTCCCATCAACAACACGCCTACCCCATACACATCCACCAGGACACCATGGCGCGTAGTCGTTGGAGCAAGCACAGAATCTATGTAAATAATTATCTTGTGTATAAGGCTTGTAGTAACCATTTTTGAACGCAATACCGGCCTTTTATATCTGCTTGCCGCCTCCATGATATAGTCCGGAATTTCCATATTTCGGGAGATTATGGCACAGGGTATCTCGTGCCGAAAGAATCTGTCAAGCCTTTCTTCGCGTGTAACAGGATCCATGCTCTCAAGGTAGGTCATCTCGACTTTCCCTATAATCTGGATTCTGTCCTGGGCAAAGTAATCAAAAAAACCTGAAAACTGCAGTCCAGGCCTGTTGATGTCGCTGGTTGTGATATCTATTTCTGCGCTGTCCCCTTCATATGCGACATCAAGTTCCAGTTCCTTTATCAAATTTTCAACAGGTACACAGCTCAACTCTTATTCCTCCTCCAAAATGAATTTATTAATAACATGGGCGACTCCGTCGTCATCGTTGGAACAGGTAATAAAATCAGCATATTTTTTTACATCCTCAGGCGCATTACTCATTGCTACTCCAAGTCCTGCATACTTGATCATTGAAATATCGTTATATCCGTCTCCAATAGCTATCACTTCTTCGCGCTTTATTCCAAACGATTGTGCCAGATATTCAAGTGCGCTGCCTTTGCTCGCTCCTATGTTAGTAAACTCAAGGTAATTCGATTTGGAAATGGTTATTTCGGCTTTACCTCTAAACATATCCGCATAATGACCCGTAAGATACGAAATAGTTTCAGGGCTGTCCATAATAAGCACTTTTAACGGTTCTACGACTAAAAAATCCTCAAGTCGTTTAACTTCCTTGCCCTCAATCCCGCTCAATCGATAATACATTTGACTATAACCGTTATGTTTGTCAAAATAATAGTCATCACCTATATAAACCTGAATATATACTCCATTTTTGCGGCTTTCTTCAATAATTTCAAGGGAAATATCCAATGGCAACGACCGCGTTAAAACTACTTCATTTGAAATTGCGTTTTTTATAAGCGCACCTTGATAAGTAATCACCGGAACATCAAGGTTAAGCTGTTCCACATAAGGCAGAGTAGATTTAAACATCCTGCCGGTAGAAATAGTCACCTTAACACCCATTGAAATAGCATACGAAATTGCTTGCCTGTTAATCGGACTTATGTTTAAGTCTCCTCCCAGCAGTGTATCATCCAGATCAACGGCAATCATCTTATATTTCAAAAATTTCACTCCATTCTATTTTATAAAATCTCAGTCCCGAAAACGCGGGATAACAATTACAGCTATAAGATAGGCAATTATTCCACCAACAAAACCAGTTGCTATTGTAAATAAAATCCATGCCAGCCTTATAATGGTTGAATCAACTGCAAAATACTCTGCAATTCCGCCGCATACACCACTAATCTTAGAATCATTCTGAGAAAGATAAAGTTTCTTCATGGTATACCTCTCCCTTCAACTTCTTTTTAGGAACATACCGCAACAAGTGTGTAAAAACATATTTAGTGTTTTTACGAGTCTCTTCACTCGATGGGTAAAAAGCCCCCTAATCTTATTATCCGCAAAGCAAAAGAGTTCTCTCAACTTAGTATAACTATTTGTGAATACAATGTCTATATGATCAACGAAAATACTCCAAAAGGCTTTGCGCAGATTTTTTATTCATACCATTCACCTTTAGAAGCTCCTCTAAGTTTGCTGTTTTTATAACTTCAATCGAACCAAAATGCTCAAACAATGCAATTCTGCGTTTTTTACCAATACCCGGCACGGCTTCCAATGTTGAGTGAAGACTCGAACTATTTCTTAAGCTTCTATGATAAGTTATAGCAAATCTATGCGCCTCATCTCTTATCCTTTGCAAAAGATGAAGAGCACTTGAATCGCGTGGGATAACCAGAGGCGCTTTTTCCCCCGAAATGTATATCTCTTCCATTTTTTTAGCAAGACCTATTATTGGTACGTCACATATGCCCAGTGTTCTTAACTTCGAAACGGCAGCGTTAAGCTGACCTTTTCCTCCATCAATTACTATTAAATCCGGCATTTTTGAAAACTTACCATTGCTTGTATCTCTTCCCTCAACTTCAAGTTTAATTTTTTCTTCAATACCCCTTTTAAAACGCCTTTCTACTGCTTGAGCGATGCTGGCAAAATCATCGGGCAAGCCGTTCATCCCTTTTATTCTAAACCTTCTATAATCCTTGTATATAGGGTCGCCGGCCTCGAATACCACCATCGAACCTACAGACTCAGTTCCTTGTAAATTGGAAACATCGAAGGCTTCAATCCTATTCGGAATACTATCAATACCTAAATACCGAGCCAGTTTTTCCAGAGCTCCTAAGGTTTTTTCATACCGAACATTGCTTTTGTGAACAAGTTCATTTAGACCATGTTGCGCATTCCGTACAGCCATATCCAACAATTCTTTTTTTTCCCCTTTTCGAGGCATGCATATTCGAACTTTACTACCCTTTACTCGTGAGAGCCATTTTGTTAGTGCATTCAAATCTTCGATTTCCTGCTGTAACAAAATACTTGTTGGAACGAAATCGGCAGTAATATAAAACTGCTTTATAAATGCTTCAATTATTTCCCCCATCTCCGCATTTTCTGTTTTTTCAATCGTAATTTGCCGTGTCCCAGTTATTGCCCCGTTTCGTATATACATTATTTGCGCTATCGCTTCTCTGTCACTTTTTACAAAGGCTAAGACATCCTGATCATGCATACCCAATGAGACAATCTTTTGCCCTCTCATAATTCTTTCTACTGCTGCCACACGATCTCTTAATACTACCGCGCGCTCAAACTCCAAATTATCCGAAGCCTCAACCATTCTGGCTCGGAGTTCCTTAAAAAGAACCTCATATTTACCTTCAAGAAACTTGCAAACCTGAATGACCATATGTTTGTACTCGTCTTTGTCTAAACTGCCTCTGCAAAGTCCCTGACATTGATTTATGTTAAAATATAGGCAAGGTCTACTATGACCAGAATTCCCGACTTTTTTATTACACGACCTAATCGGGAATATTTCTCTTATAAGTTCTAAAGTTTCCCTTACGTCTTTTGAACTTAAGTAAGGACCAAAATATCTTGAGTCATCTTTTTCGATTCTGCGTGTGAAAAGAATCCTTGGGTACTCATCAGCAACTGTTATCTTAATATAAGAATAGCTCTTGTCATCTTTTAGTGAAACATTATATTTAGGCTTATGTTTTTTAATGAGGTTGCACTCAAGTATAAGCGCTTCCAATTCCGAATCAGTTAAAATAATATCAAAATCATAAATCTTCTCTATCATTGAATTAATTCTTTGCGAATGATTGCCTGAACTATGAAAATACTGTCTTACACGGTTTTTAAGAGATACGGCTTTACCTATATACAGTATGTTTTCTAGAATATCTTTCATAATATAAACGCCAGGATCATCAGGCAGATTTTTTAGCTTTTCCCTCAGAGCATCATTACACACTTTTAACACCAACCCAAGATGATTTATATTCACAGCACAATTCTAATAAAAAAAGAGCCTTTTGTATAGGCTTCTTTTTTTAGCTCAGCAAGGGTTTTTTAAGAATCGATAGTTTCAAAAGCGTCTGATAGACCGCAAGCGATATCGCTGCGTCGACTGCATGATGCACCATTGTACCAAGACCGGTAACAATAAATGCTTCGCTTAAACTAAATCCGAAAGGCAACACCACCAAAGCTTCCAAAAGTCCATGAAGTGGCATGGTAATTATAAACACCATCCAGAAAGGCATTCCTTTTTTATAAGCATATGCCCCTACTCCCCCAAAAATCGCATGCATCAAAGCTCTTGCCGCAATCACCATAGGCAACCTCATCGCAAAGCCTATAGCTGAGCCTACTCCAACAAATACTGCTACTGCCGGGCTTATCGCCATAGCCAGCATAACCGGCACATGAGATGCAATTGTTGCTGAAAACGGTGGTACAACTACCGATAATGGCGTTCCTGCGAAAAGCAGGGGTATCATAACAGAAACAGCAGCTAACAGACCCCCGATGGCTAAATCTTTTGCTTTCATGACAAATCCCTCCAATTTCATTTATTGAAAATATTATATGTCATGATAAGTGTAAATGCAAGTGTAATGTCAATTAAATTAATATCATTATAAAACGAAAGTTGCCGATTCATTATCAATCACAATCGGCAACTACAACTGGTGCGCCTGACAGGAGTCGAACCTGCGACCTTTCGAGTCGGAGTCGAAAGCTCTATCCGCTGAGCTACAGGCGCAAATGTGATTCTGCTTTATTTGGTAATTATAACATGAATTTATTTCACGATCTATATGATAATTTTGATTATTCTATTGTTGCTTATTTATTCTTGAAACGAATATTGATAGCTGAAGATAAAACTTTTGTCTAAGGTTCTATCTTTTGTTTGAATGTTGGCAATGGCATATGTAATTAACGAAGCTCCACATAAACGCTTTGCAAAAGGAATTACTTTATGATATTGAACGTTGTTATTATGGATAATGACTACAATGCCAGAAGAGATATTGACAACAAAGAACAATGGGTACAAAACGACTTCGAGCTTACGGGAGAAACCAACGATGGTAAGGAGGTTTTGTCTTTATTATCTCATGTCCCCCCTCATGTGATTGTTACCGAAATTAGAATACGCAGAATGGATGGTATCAACTTCATTGAAGCAGCTAAAAGGCGTTGACCAAATATTAAGTATGTAACAGTAAAGCGATTACGATAACTTCGAATATCTTCGCCAAATTATGAAAGTCGGGGCCTATTACTATATGCTAAAGCCAGTCAGGGCTGATGAGATAAACCAGATACTAATCCACGCCAAATTAGAAATTGAAATCAGCGTAAGAAAATTCTTCTGATTAGTTCACCGTTACAGTTATTATCTGAGGCGATATAGTAACCAGTTCGATCCCGTCAGGAACTTCTGCGGACAATGGTAAATTATGATTTCCTCTTGGTATATCCGAAAGATCAAGATACAATCTGATTTCTTCGTTATCCATCATCTCCAAAGCAAGCATACTACCGCGCAAAGTGATTTCAAAATTGTTTTCCTCTATGCGTACCCGTCTATTTTGAGGCAGATTCCTGTATTCAATATCATTTATAGTAATAACTTTCTCATCAATAATCTCGCCTATCCTTACAAATGCATCCACGGTTACCGGCTGCCCCGGAATTATCCGAATACTTTCATGATTTTTAAATCTGACTGTGCGTCTGACATCGCTCATAGCAGCTTGGATATCCAGTACCTCTGTCGCAAATTTCTGCATTGCGTCAAGAGCTTCATTTTCTCCGCTGACAGTTATCTCGGAAGGGTAAATTTCTATGGCTTTCACTTCATAACCATAAGCGGGAGTTCCGGCTAAAGGAGTAGTGACAGGCAGAGTTCTCACGGGATAAACCGGAATGGTGACAATAATAAATCCGGGAATAACCCTGACAAATTCGTGTTGCACCAATTGTCCGTTTTCATCAAATAACCTGACAGGAAGAGACATTTCGATGATTTCTGAAGCGCCGTCTACGCTTAATGATACGGTAGCTTCTTTAATTCGATCCAGCAAGCCTGAAGGTCCCAATACTCTTATATTGCCTTCAGGACTTAAAATGTATGGATGGAGCCTGAATCCGCTAGCTTCCCTGACATTCATATCAAGAGTAACCGGTATTTCTTTTGAATCTAAAATATCAATCGAAGCCCATATTTGTGGACTCTTTTGTAAAGTCATTCCTGCAGGCAATCCGTTTACTTCCACAGGCAAATATTGTTCGCCCGACATAGTAACTTTGGCAAGATCTACATATCCGCCAATGTCCTCAGTTTCAATATCAATAAAATCGTGCGCGCGGCCTCTAACCTGTATATTGGTCTCCGTCACGATATGCTGAGTCAGCGTTAATCCATTTGTCTCCAGTTTATCTTCGTTTTCAACCGTTACCTTTATATTGTCAAATCTTCTTGTGATTTCGGGATTATGATCTCTTATTGCTATAAACCATAGAATAATTGCGACTAACACCGAAACGATCTTCAACGCCAAATTCCTATTTAGAATACTATCCATTCTTTGACCTCCAACGCATCAGATTGAAAGAACGGGTTTCCTTCTCGCCATTGTGGAGCTTTTCAAGCATATCCATAAGAGTTTTGGTCTCAAGATGCCTTATCAGCTTTCCGTCAACCGCAAGCGATATTACACTTGTTTCCTCTGACACAACTAAACTCAACGAATCCGACAATTCCGATATTCCTAGCGCCGCTCTGTGACGGGTGCCGAGTTGTTTGCCTGTATTAGGGTTTTCGGTAAGCGGCAGAAAACAACCTGCGGCCGCTATTCTGTCATCCCTTATGATAACTGCCCCATCGTGCAGCGGAGTATTTGGTACAAAAATATTTTCCAATAGTTCCTCAGTTACTTTTGCGTCAATCTTTACGCCCGTTTCGATTACGTCATTGAGGCCGGTTTTTCTCTCTATCACAATTAATGCTCCGAGTTTTGATTTCGCAAGTTTTTGGACAGCCTTTACGATCTCCTCAAACATTGCCTTTTTATCTCTCTCGGCCTGCATAAACATTGTTTTGTCGATTATACTGCCTCTGCCAATTTTTTCTAGCGCACGCCTTAACTCCGGTTGAAAAACTATTAGCAAAGCTATAACTCCAAGTTCTGCCGTGTTCCTTAATATCATATGTATCGCATTAAACCTCAACATACTGCTAAGCCATGTAGCAAAAAGTAATATTGCGAGTCCTTTTAAAACCTGCTCCGCCCGAGTCTCGCGAATCAAAAGCAATAACCTGTAAAGTAAATAAGCAACAATCGCTATATCGAACACATGCCTTATAATATCTGGAAATAGTAAATATGGTTCCAGATACCAAATGAAATTGGATAGCCATGCCCACATTCCGCTCACCCCTTGGCGCACTACAACTTACAAGCCTTCCACCCGACTTAAAGCTTAGTAACATTATACACTATCAATCATAATTTTCGAAAGCACCTTTTTTGTCGCTTATTAAATATCTGATCAAGACTTTCGCAGAAACTCTACTTATGCCTTTTAACCTTAAAACATTCAATCGTATACAATTCATTTGCTCTTATACCTGCTTTTTCAAGCGCTGTTTCTATTTGCTCTTGAAATGTATTAATTCCTTCGATATCAGGCAGTAAAAGCCCTGTCTTTCGTCCGCTTTTTACTATGACTCCGTATTTTTTTACGTCTTGATCTTTAAGGGCTTTAACCGAAAAAGACTCACTCAACACATCTACTGAAAATAAAAGTTTCTCCAGTTCATCCTCCTCTATCGGTTTGAAACGAGTATCTTCGGTTCCCGCGCTCACCGCATTATAAATTATTTCTTCTGCTATATTCTTCCTCGTAGCTACAATTGTACCTATGCAACCCCGAAGTTTTCCGCCCTTTTTTATCGAGACAAATACTCCGGCTTTTTTTGTCAGCATATCGCTTGTCAAGCATTGAGTATCCACTTTTAGAATTTTTCCCGTTCTTAAATAATGTTCCAAAGACTTTCGAGCAAGCGCCACATAAGGATCGTTAGTTTCAATGCTATCATTTATAGTTTTATCATTCTGTATCGATAGTTTGCCCGCTGTACTTCTATATGACGACTTTATCTCAGGTTCAAAGCATGCTACCGCATATCCTACTCCAAAGGGTCCTTCGTATGATAATACCCTAGAAGTGAAGCTATATCCTTTAAGTGTACCGATGCCTGTTATAAGCGATCTTAAGCCGCACTCCTTGCCTTCTTCAACTAAGTCCTTGTCCAATTCAAGCAAACCCTTAACATTTCCGGCCTCAATTAATTCAATTATCGCGCGATCAAGCATAGGACCATTCGGGTGATATCCGTATGGCCCGTTAACCGATAATACATGAGATAGATCACCGCTACAAATTATAACCGAACCAAAACTGCTATCTTTTGATTCTATAGCTTCTTGGACAGCTATTCCAAACTCATAAAGCGCTTCATTGGAAAGCATCGAAACGGTAACATGCACAACTTTAAAATTGCGGTACTTTTTTAAAACAAAATATAGCGGAACTAAAGCACCCCAATCCAATGCAGTTGATATACCGTATTTAAAGGCCAGTTCATCATCCAGTCCTATACATGGTACTTTTCTTAAATTGGCATAATAAACAATTTTGTTTGACAGCACCGTATCAATGTCAAAAGATGCCGAAACCATAGGAGCGCCAAATCTCGACAGATTGCCTTCAAGCCTTTTTTTTGAGAAAACAGTCAAAGAATCGTTTAGCATATGTCCGTGTGGTGTTATAATCACAATTGTTTTTGGTGCTTTTAGCATAATCGTTTCACAGCATACACTAATTGCGTCTATCGTTTTTTGAATTTGTTTTTCCGCGCCTTTGCCCACCTCAGGAATAATAACAGGAGGATGGGGCATAAGATAAACACCCATTACATTAGCCATCGATATATGCCTCCTTATGCTCAAATAAAAATAAGCATATCACAAGCATGTAATAATCACATGTTTCTTTTTGCTATTTTTTAATTATTCAAAGAAGAACATCAGATTAAGACTTACAATCTATGTAGATTTAGTTACCGATACAAGAAGCTGTTCTTCTTCAGAATTTGACGAAAAACCAAGCACATATGAGTAATCTTTTGCTGATGAAGAATACTTACATGAGACTAAACCTCCGAATTTTATTCTTTATCAGCATATTCCCGCAAGTATTTTCTTTATGCAAAGTTGAGGCAAATCGCAAGAATTCAGAAATAAAAGATGTGTCAAGTTTATTTGTTTTTAATAATTTCTTCCAAACAAACCTTTTCGACAGAGGTTAATAAAGCTGTTTCGATCAAATCAGGACGTCTACTCAGTGTTATTTTAAGACTCTCAGTTGTCTTGAAGCGTTCTATCTCCTTATGATTTCCCGATAACAAGACTTCAGGAACTTCCAAACCCTCGTATGTTTGAGGACGTGTATACTGAGGATATTCGAGAAGTCCACGAGAAAATGATTCGTCATTGGCGGAATGAGGGTTTCCAAGCACCCCCGGAAGAAGACGGCAAACACAGTCCATAAAGACCATTGCAGGCAATTCTCCTCCTGTGAGCACATAATCACCTATTGAAACCTCATGATCAACGAAACGATCTATGACCCTTTGATCAATTCCTTCGTAATGACCACAAATAAGGATCATATGTCCGCAATTTGCGAAACTCGCGGCTATATGCTGATTAAAGACAGTTCCTCTGGGAGAAAAACAGATCACTTGTGTATTGTCGGAGGACTCCTTGTCTAAAATTGAATACATCGCATCAAATAAAGGTTGAGGCGACATCACCATACCATGACCGCCTCCATAAGGATAGTCATCGACTTGCTTATGCTTGTTTGTCGCATATTCCCTAACATCATGTGTCTTCACCCGGACAATGCCTTTTTCAACCGCTTTCCCGAAAATGCTGGCTTTAATAATTGTTTCGAACATTTCCGGGAAAATTGTTAAAACGTCAATCCTCATCGTATATGAGCTCCTTGATCTCATTTGAATCGATTACAATTCGTCGCAGATCGATATCCACCTGAATTACAATCCTTTTTAAAGCAGGTAAAAGTATAACTTTTTCTTCGTTACCGACTACAAAAACATCGTTGCTTCCTGTTTTAATGACCTCCGAAATCACTCCTAAAGATTTTCCTTCCGTTGACTCCACTTTGCACCCAATAATGTCAAATATATAAAAATCATCCTTTGCTAAGGGCTTTGCCATGCTTCTCGGAATCCAAAGCGACTTTCCTCTTAAACGCTCAGCGAAATCTTTGTCGCGAAAGCCTTCGAAAAGAAGAATCACCCATCCCTTCATGTATCTTCTGCTTAAAATGTTAACAGCTTTAAAAGATCCGTCCTGTTCTTTTAGGAAGACTTTATTCAATTCATCAAATCTATCCAGTCTGTCGGTCAACGGTTTAACCTTGACTTCGCCTTTTAGTCCTTGAGGTTTTAAGACATGACCTACAGTAAAATACTTAACAAACATTTTTCTCCCAAACATATTGCCTAACAAGGCAAAAAAATTAGGGGGTCGATTGGTCAACCCCTTACAAAATCTCTACCGTCACCTTTTTTGTGGCCTTAACAGAGGCTGCCTTTACAACCATTCTGATAGCCTTTGCGATGCGCCCCTGCTTACCGATTACTTTACCCATATCTTCGGGCGCAACGCGCAGTTCAATCACAGTCAATTCGGGTTTATCAACCTTGCTAACAACAACCTGTTCAGGCTTATCTACCAATGATTGCGCTATAAACTTGACTAATTCTACCATATTTTTTACCTCCGCCGGATACATAATGCTATTATTGGACTACACCGGCCTTCTTAAGCAATATTTTAACAGTATCGGTAGGCTGAGCTCCTTTTTTTAACCAAGTTTCTGCTTTATCGGAATCAATTTTGATCAAAGCTGGATTCTCTAGTGGCTTATAATACCCGATGTCCTCTATAAGTCTTCCGTCTCTGGGGGATCTTGAATCAGCGACAACCACCCGATAGTGAGGAGTTTTTTTGGTGCCTATCCTTTTTAATTTTATCTTTACCGCCATTTTATCACCTCCAATTAAAATATCCCACTACATGAATGGGAATTTAAATTTCCCGCGTTTTGTTGGTTTTCCTGCTCCTAATCCTTGCATCTGCTTCATCATTCTTTTGAATTCCTCAAATGACTTAAGAAGCTTGTTTACATCCTGTATTGTGGTACCACTGCCGTTTGCGATCCTTCTTCTACGGCTTCCGTTTATAATCGAAGGATCTTCTCTTTCTTTAGATGTCATGGAACATATTACTGCCTCAGTCTTTACCAATTCTTTGTCGTTAAGCTCTATTCCCGCTAATTTCTGAGCATTAAAGCCTGGAATCATACTCATTATATCGCCCAGAGAGCCCATACTTTTGATCTGCCTGAGTTGATCCAAAAAATCATTTAAAGTAAAGTGATGACTTCGAAGCTTTTTTTCCAGCTCCTGTGCTTTTTTCTCATCGAAGGCATTCTGCGCCTTTTCAATCAGAGATAGCATATCTCCCATCCCTAAGATTCTTGAGGCCATGCGATCGGGGTAAAATGGCTCCAGATCAGCTGTCTTTTCGCCTACACCAACGAATTTGACACTTTTCCCTGTAACCGCTTTTACGGACAAAGCCGCTCCTCCCCTGGCGTCACCATCCATTTTTGTCAAAATGATGCCGCTTATATCAAGCTTTTCGTTAAATGTTTTGGCTACATTTACCGCATCCTGACCGGTCATAGCATCTACTGCCAAAATGATTTCTTGAGGTTTTAAAGAGGTTTTTATCTTTATGAGCTCATCCATCATTTCTTGGTTAATATGCAATCTTCCCGCAGTATCAAGGATTATTACATCATACTGCTCATTTTTCGCATAAACGAAAGCCTCTTTTGCCGTTAAAACCGGATCCTTAGTACCACGCTCAAATACTGGAATCTTAAGCGATTCACCTAAAACCTGGAGCTGCTTTATTGCTGCAGGTCTATATACATCGCACGCAACAAGAAGCGGATTTTTATTTTGTTTTTTTAAGTAATTAGCTAGTTTTCCGGCAGTAGTAGTTTTCCCAGAACCTTGCAAGCCGACCATCATTATTATGGTTGGCGGAGTAACAGACAGATTTAATTTGCTAACCGAACTTCCCATAAGCTTAGTGAGCTCTTCGTTGACTATCTTGATAACCTGTTGTCCCGGAGTAAGGCTTTGCATAATTTCATGTCCTAGTGCCCGTTCTGTTACACTTTTAGTCAGATCCTTTACGACCATAAAATTGACATCAGCTTCAAGCAAAGCCATCTTCACTTCCCGCATGGCTTCGTTTATGTCTTTCTCAGAAAGCTTTCCCTTTCCGGTAAGCTTTTTAAGTGTCAATTGAAGTTTTTCCGCTAAGCCTTCAAACATGCAATCTTACTCCATCAAGCATGATATACTAAGCTTAAGTTCTCACAAGGCATTTACCAACAGACCTAAGCATTCAAAGTATTATATAACAAAGCATTCGCCGGCGCAAACATAAAATTGAATTCAGGGTCCAAGCAGAGCTTCCACAAAATCAATGGGTTCAAATGGCTGCAAATCATCGATTCCCTCTCCTACGCCTATGTATTTTATAGGAATATTAAGTTCCGATTTAACTGCAATAGCTACTCCGCCTTTTGCCGTACCGTCAAGCTTTGTAATTATTATCCCGGTAAGATTTGCGGCCTCATTGAATATTTTCGCCTGTGAGATGGCATTTTGACCCGTTGTTGCATCCAGAACAAGAAATATTTCTTTTTGAGCGTCATTATATTCTCTGTCTATTATTCGGTTAAGTTTTGAAAGCTCGCTCATGAGATTCTTCTTGTTATGCAACCTTCCTGCCGTATCGCAAATAAGAAGATCAACTTTTCTTGATTTGGCTGCATTTAAGGCGTCAAAAACAACAGCGCCCGCATCTGAACCTTGCTCATGCTTTACTATATCAACGCCTGCCCTGTGTGCCCAGACTTCCAGTTGATCAATTGCTGCCGCCCGAAAAGTATCCCCTGCCGCTATCAATACTTTTTTGCCCTGTGCTTTGTAATGAGCCGCTAGTTTTCCTATCGCAGTGGTCTTTCCTACACCGTTCACACCGGTTATCAGAAAAACTCTCGGCCACCTCGCAGACAGATCCTCTGATTCAGTCTTTAAGATGCGGACAATTTCTTCTTTTAGTAAAACTTTTATAATGCTAATATTACCTATCTTTTCTTCTTTCACCCGTTTTTTTAATGAAGAGATTATTCTCCCGGATGCATTTATCCCAACATCTGCCATTATTAAAGTTTCTTCCATTTCGTCAAATAACTTGTCGTTTACTTCGGTATAATATTTGAACAATTCATCTACTCTATTTGCGATATTTGTTCGCGTTTTCAAAAGACCATCCTTAAGTTTAGAAAACAGTCCTTTTTTATCCATATAAATCCTCCTCAATTAAACCGCAATACCTTCCAGTTTTACAGACACCAGCTTTGAAATTCCTTTTTCCTCCATAACTACACCGTAGAGAGCATCGCACATCTCCATTGTTACCTTTCTATGAGTAATAACAATAAATTGGGTACTACTTGAAAATTCTCTCAGGAATCCCCCAAGATTGTAAAGATTGCTTTCGTCGAGAACGGCGTCAATTTCGTCTAAAACACAAAACAAGGCCGGCTTCCTCTTTAGTATAGCAAATAGAATTGCCGAAGCTGTAAGCGCTTTTTCTCCGCCCGACAGAAGCGATAAGCTTTGCAATTTCTTCCCCGGTGGCTGTGCTTCAATTTCAATACCACAATCAAGCGGACGAGATTCATCCTCCAAAACAAGCCGCGCTTCCCCCCCGCCAAACAACTTCGAAAATACAGTGCTGAAATAGCAGTTTATTATCTCGAATTCAGCACAAAATTCCTTTCTCATGGAAGCGGTCATTTCCTCTATAACCTGATCGAGATTACGCTTCGCCTCTAAAAGATCCTGCTTTTGCGCGCATAGTAAATCACATCGAATCTTAAGCTTTTTATAATCATCAATTGAATTAAGGTTTACTCCTCCTAAATCATCGATGCGTTTTTTTAAAGACAATATATTAATCTCGATCAGGTCTAAATCCAAAGATATATCAAGATAATCCATAGCATTTCCGTATGAAATCTGATATTCATCCCAAATACCTTGAGCTAGGTGATCCAGCTCCGCTTCAAACCTGGAAATTTTCAGTTCCGTTTTATGCTGTAAATCTTTGATTTGAGATATAAACTGCCTTGATTCCTCGATGCTTGATTCAATGGCTATCAGGTGTTTGTCCAAATTTCGTTTTTCGTCTTCTTTTTGAGCTATGTAATTGTTCGACAAATCGATTGAAGCTGCCAATTCTCTAGCTTCAAGCTCTATTAAAGTTGCTTTTTCTTCCAGTTCAGATTTTGCAAGCATATTTTCATGTATTTTTTGCCTTCTTTTTTCATTTATTTCGACATATCTTTTAATATCTACAGTCAGGTACTTTATCCTCTCGTTTAAACCGCTAGTTTCACACTCAAATGAAGAAATCCCGTTTTTTAAGCAAACTATTTGTTTTTCCAAATCATCCTTTAGAACTGATACACTCTCGATTTCAGCCTCAAATTTTTGTGTTTCCGATAGAATATTGATTTTTGATTTCTCAAGAATAAGAAGATTATCGGTGAGTGATTTCAATACCGAACTGTTTTCTTTAAGATCATTGTCAAGTTTTGCTTTTTTCTCATCTAATGCTTTTATTTCGATTTTTATTCTATCGTTATCCGAAAGCACGGATTCATGTCTTTGCTTAATAATTGCCAGATGTATCTCGCTTTCTCGTGTTTTATCAGTAATGCTTTTATAATCCGCTTTTTTTGCATTGAGTTCCTTACTTAAATTAGCCAAAATTAGTTTTTTCTCGGTTAAGATTTTTTGTAAATCATAAAATTCAACTCTCAGCTCATCAATTTCTTGCTTTCTTCCAATTATCGTGTTTGATTTACGTATGCTATTGCCCCCTGCAATAGAACCTCCCGGATTAATCACATCAGCCTTAATAGTGACGATTCTGAAAGAATATCCATATCTTTTAGCCATATAAATCGCTTGTTCGATAGTCTCTGTTATTACGGTACGTCCAAGCAGGTTTTCAAAAATACCACGATATTTTTCTTCGAAGTTTATTATACAGGATGCCACTCCTAAAGAACCACCAAGAATTAAAGCATCAGATTCTATTCTGCTTAGAAGTTTAGACTTAACCGAAGTAATAGGTAAAAAGGTAGCTCTTCCAAACTCGTTTTTCCTTAAGAATTCAATGATTCCTTTTGCGTCTTCTTCGTTCTCCGTTATTACATGCTGCATACTGCTTCCTAAGGCAGCCTCAATAGCACCCCTATATTCTTTGTCTACCTCAATGAGATCAGCTACTACTCCACAGACTTTTAAATCCTGAAGCTTACTTTGATTTTTAGCTTTTAAAATATTTTTAACACCTAAGCCATATCCTTCAAAATTAGCCTGCATACTTTCAAGAATATCCAACCTGGATTTTTTTGCCTCAATTCTCTGCTTTATATTGTTTATAGAATGCTCACACTCCTGAATAGCTTTATTTTGTGCGCTTACAGCTGATTCATCCGCAACTCTTTTAGTCTTTAAGCTATATAAATCTTCCGTCTTTGCGTCAATTTCCCTACTTAAAGCATTTATGCATTCTAAGAGAGTTTTGTGAGATTCTATCTTGACAATCGAACGATTATTCAGTTCAGTTTTTTCACTTGTTAATCTATCATAGATCGTTTCATGCTTTGCTAAAGAAGCCTTCAAGTCAGAAATTTTATCTGATAGTCCGGTTATAGCTCGCTTATGTTGCTCAACGCTTTTAAAGTCTATAATCGATTGATTGGCAATATAGTATAATTTGTTCTCTATTTCGCCTAGAATCATTCTTTTTTCATTTATAAGCGACTCCTTGGATAAAAGCATTTCATTTGACTTCGAAATATTAAGCTGTCTTTCAGACAAAATTATATTATCCTTAGCAGCCTCACCCTGAAGTAAATCATTTTCCTCACTAAGCCTTTTTAATTTATCAAGAATTAGATCTTTTTTACCATTTAGTCTTTCTTGTAGCGCAATCTTTTCATTTCTGTCATCTTTCACAGCTTCGGTTTCTTTTAAACCATCGCTTAGTCTTTGCTTCCTTTCCCTAAGGACACATTCGTCTACAGATAGCCGAGAGTACCAGACATCAAGATCCTTAGCCTGTGATTTTGATTGAATGTTCAATTGATCAAGTTTTTCGACGCATCTTTTATAAAGACGCATAAATTTATTGATCTCGGCAACCTTCAAATCTTGCTTCATCATATTAAACTCAAGCGCGCGATCGCTTTGCGATTTCAGATGCGTAAGCTGTTGTTCGATTTCATAAATTATATCTTCTATTCTGATCAAATTGTCCTTGGTCTTTTGAAGCTTTACTTCCGCTTCTTCTTTACGCATTTTATATTTTCCGATGCCTGCGGCCTGTTCAAAGACTTGCCTTCTTTCGCCAGAATGAATACTTAAGATCTCATCTATTCTACCTTGACCAATTATACTGTAACCTTCCTTGCCAAGCCCAGTATCAATAAAAAGGTCTGCAACGTCCTTAAGCCGAGTTTGCGATTTGTTTATAAAATACTCGTTTTCACCCGAACGAAGAACTCTTCTTGTTACTATCACTTCAGGATTATTAATTGGTAATACTCCGTTTGAGTTGTCGATAAACAATGATACTTCCGCAAGACCTAGCGCCTTGCGGACTTGTGTGCCTGAAAAAATCACATCCTGCATTTTCCCGCCCCTAAGTGTCTTGGGGCTTTGTTCTCCTAAAACCCATCTTACAGCGTCGGCGACATTGCTCTTCCCGCTACCGTTAGGTCCGACAATCGCTGTAATCCCCGGATTAAAATCCATATGAATTCTGTCAGCAAACGATTTAAAACCATATATATCAAGGCTCTTTATGTACAAGTACTCATTTTGGCATCATAGCCGCTTTGCATTTAATGCGCTGCATGCAGCTTGCTGCTCCGCCTCCTTCTTACTTTTTCCAAAACCGCTCCCTATTGCCTCACCGCCATAATATACTTTGGCAACGAAAGCTTTATCGTGATCAGGACCATATTCTTCAACTATCCGATATTCGATCTCCTTCTCGGATTCCTGCTGCAGAATTTCCTGAAGCTCAGTCTTATAGTCCCTAAAGCCCTTCCCGTTCAAACCCCATTCAACATGCTGTTTAATATACTTTAACACAAAAGACTTAGCCTGCTCAATACCCCCGTCTAAATAAATCGCGGCTATCAAAGATTCCAAAGCATCAGCTAAAATCGATGCTCTTTCCCTGCCTCCGGTACCCTCTTCCCCTTTCCCGAGCAAAATATACTTCCCCAAATCAAGGGCTGATGCAATACTTACAAGTGAACGCTCGGAAACTACGCTGGCTCTTAGTTTGGTAAGATTTCCTTCCGAAATATCCGGGAATTCAAGAAATAGATATTCGCTCACAATAAGGCTCAATATGGAATCACCCAGAAATTCAAGCCTCTCGCTATGCTGAAATTTCCCCTTGCTCTCATTGGCATAAGAACTGTGGGTCAATGCCGTGCTTAAAAGCTCAACGCAGGTCATGGTATATCCAATTTTATCCTGTATCTCCATCAAACTCTTTTCTCGCTCAGTCATGTATTGATTCCTTTCATCCAAGTGGAAATCTATAATTTAGGTACAACGTCGTCAGCAGATCTGTCCCATCGATAGAACCGTCCCCATTATTGCTTTTTGAAAAGTAAGGAAACGTTATGCCCTCCAAAGCCAAATGAGTTTGAAAGAGCATAATTTGCGGATATTTTTCTTCCTTTGTTTGGAATGTAATCCAAATCGCATTCCGGATCAGGCGTTGTATAATTGATCGTCGGAGGCGCAAATTGATCCCTAAGTGTCATTATTGATATTATCGCCTCAAGCCCTCCGGCAGCACCCATAAGATGTCCGGTCATAGATTTGGTTGAACTTATCGGTACTTTAAAAGCATGATCTTTAAACACACTCTTGATTGCACATGTCTCATATTTGTCATTGTAAGGTGTGGAAGTGCCATGAGCGTTTATGTATCCTACCATATACGGATCTACTTTTGCATTGAAGAGCGCATCTCTCATGGCTCGTGCTCCGCCTTCGCCTTCAGGAGAAGGAGCGGTTATATGGTAAGCGTCGGCAGTTACTCCGTATCCGACTATTTCCGCTAAAATGCTAGCGCCTCTCGCGATTGCATGCGAATAGCTTTCAAGGATCAGAATTCCTGCTCCTTCAGACATGACAAAACCATCTCGTTGAGCATCAAACGGTTTGCTGGCAGCATGTGGAATATCATTCGCAGTAGACATAGCTTTCATAGAGCAAAACCCCGCCAAAGAAGTAGGAGTTATAGGTGCCTCGCTGCCACCGCTTATTATAACATCCGCAAGTCCGGCTTGTATTGTTTTGAACGCTTCGCCTAAAGCATTAGCGCTTGCGGCGCAAGCTGTAACTATTGTAAAATTTATTCCTTTCGCTCCGGTATCGATAGAAATTTGACCGGCTGCCATGTTGGCTATCATCATAGGAATAAGAAAAGGACTTACCCGTGATGGTCCCTTGTTATGAAAAACATTAACCTGGTTTTCAAGAATTTCTATTCCGCCTATGCCTGTTCCTAAAATGACACCAAAGCGCTCCTTGTTAAGATCATTTAAATTAAGCTTTGCATCCTCAATAGCTTCCTTACAAGCTGCTACTGCAAGCTGCGTAAATCTGTCCATTCTTCTTGCTTCTTTTTTTTCAATGTAATTTTCTGGTACAAACCCTTTTATACACCCTGCTATCTGCGTCGGAAAGTCCTTTACATCAAACTTGTCAATTCTATCTATGCCGCTATTGCCCGCACGCAAACCATCCCATAATTCCTGCACATTAAGCCCTAAGGATGAAATAACCCCCATCCCTGTGACAACAACTCTTTCGAGCATAGGTATTACACCTCCAACTTCATAATGTATTGAGCTATACTGCTGCTTCGCACAATAGACGCTTGAGGTGTCTTCCAAATAAAGTCCTTACAGCATACCTCAAATTAAAGGATATTACGATTCCGTAGCAAAAAGTGAATTTACCACGGAATCGTCATCGCTTCATTTTAAACTGTTTTAAAATGGTACTACAAATAGTTTCGCTGTAGTAGTACTCTCTGTAATCTATACGTGTTTTTTTATATAATCAACCACATCTCCCATTGTAATGATTTTCTCTGCATCCTCGTCTGAAATTTCCAAATTAAATTCTTCCTCAAGCGCCATTATAAGCTCGACAATATCCAGCGAATCAGCGCCTAAATCGTCTATTAACGAAGATTGCATGCTTAAATCCTCAGGATTAACTCCTAATTGTTCAACCACTATATCTTTGACTTTTTCGTAAACCAATGCTAACACCTCCTTTCAGAAAAGTTTTATATGCATAGGGACATACCGCTGCTTTACAGGGTTGCTTGTTCCGGTATGTCCCCAAGTATAAGATACAATCAAAGTACCATTCCCCCGTCAACATTGAAAACCTGCCCTGTTATGTAACCGCTAAGGTCAGACGCTAAAAAACACGCTAAATTGGCGACATCCTCAGCTTTTCCGTATTTCCCTAAAGGTATGTTCGACAATATCTTAAGCTTCATCTGTTCGGATAACTTGCTCGTCATATCCGTTTCAATAAAACCCGGAGCTATGACGTTGACATTGATACCCCTTGTTGCAAGCTCCTTGGCTATGGATTTTGAAAAACCAATTATTCCTGCTTTTGCCGCCGCATAATTGGACTGTCCTGCATTACCGATTAAACCAACTACGGACGATACATTTATTATTTTACCATAACGGTTTTTAATCATTATTTTTGAAGCCTCTTGTGTACAATTGTAAACTCCTTTAAGATTCACATCAATTACGTTATCCCAATCGATTTCAGACATTCTCAACAATAATACGTCTTTTGTTACTCCCGCGTTGTTTACTAGTATGTCAAGACCTCCGAATGACTTAATAATGCTTTCAAACATTGAGTCTACTTCGGGTTTTTTAGATACATCGGCTTTTAATGCAATGGCTTTGCCTCCGTTGCCTGTTATGGTATCCACGACCTTTGTAGCTTCCTCGACGCTGCTTGAATAATTTACAATAACAGAAGCTCCAAGCTGTGAAAACTTTAGAGCTGTCGCCTTTCCGATCCCTTTTGATGCACCGGTTATTAGGGCAATTTTGTTATCAAGCCTCATGCCGCACCTCTTTTTAAATTTTCAATAGTAAATTTCAAGGATGCTTCATCTTCGACATTAAAAGTCTTTGCACTATTCGAAATCTTCTTAATAAGCCCCGAAAGAACTCTACCAGGTCCAATCTCAATGAATACTCCTACACCCTGCGTTATCATGTATCGAACACATTCTTCCCATTTCACCGCATTGCTTACCTGATCGCGTAAAAGCTTTGGTATTTCATCGGCGTTGTTGTATGTTCTTGCGTATACGTTTGACATAACAGGAATAGTTGGCAGTTTAAAATCAGCATTGACCAATAGTTTATATAGCTTCTCTCCCGCACCCGCCAACAAGGACGAATGAAAAGGAGCACTTACAGGAAGCTTTATCACTTGTTTTGCTTTTAATATCCTCGCATGATCACAAGCTTTTTCAATGGCCGCTATATGGCCTGATATTGCAATCTGTTGCTGAGAATTAAAATTTGACGGCTCTGCAATTCCTTCAGATGAACCGAAAGCGCAACATTCCTCCACCTGCTTTTTATCAAGGCCAACAATAACCGCCATTCCTCCCACACCGATCGGAACAGCCTGCTGCATAAGCTGTGCTCTCTTTCTAACAATCGCAATCGCATCCTCAAATCCAATCGCCTTCGAAAAAACCAATGCGCTGTACTCACCCAGGCTTAAGCCTGCAAGCATATCAGGCGTGATTCCTTGTGTTGTCAAGACTTTTGCTGCCGCAAGGCTCAGAGTCAAAATAGCCGGTTGGGTATTCTCTGTTTTCTTAAGTTCCTCTTCTGGACCTTCAAAACACAATCTGGCAACATCTTGTCCAAGGCATATGCTTGCCGAATTAAAAAGCTGTCTGGCTTCGCCGTAATTTTCATACAATGTCTTGCCCATGCCCACATATTGAGCCCCTTGCCCGGGAAAAACAAAAGCAATCTTAGTCATGTGTTCATCTCCTTTTACTGGTCACATACCGCAAGAAGAATACTTCTAACGAAGCAGCGACGTGTCCCCATACCTATTTTGCCTATTAAAATCCCCACTTCAAAAGACATGACCCCCAGGTCAATCCTGCCCCAAACCCAACCAGAATTACGTTATCGCCCACCTTTATCGCTCCTGAATTAACTGCTTCATCCAATGCGACAGGAATCGATGCAGCAGACATATTGCCATATTTGCTTAAGTTTACATATACGCGATCTTCGGACAATCCCATCCGCTTTCTTGCCGCTTCAATAATCCTTATGTTTGCCTGATGAGGTATTAAGTAATCAACAGCTGATTTTTCTAGCCCTGCAATATGTAGTGCTTCTTCAGCCGCAGAAGCCATAACTCTGACAGCAAATTTAAAAACCTCATTTCCATCCATTCGTATGTAGTGCATCTTTCGACTTAATGTTTCAAAAGAAGCAGGAAGTCTGGAACCCCCCGCATCGATGGCAAGCGCGTTACCACCTGTTCCATCCGCTCCTAAATACTGCGACAACACACCATAACCCTCTTTAACCCTGCTCATTACTACAGCTCCGGCACCATCGCCAAACAGTACGCATGTGTTTCTATCTTGCCAGTTTACGAATTTACTTAACGTTTCAGCACCTATAACCAATACATTTTTATACAATCCGGTCGAAATAAATTGATTAGCTGTAACAAGCGCATAAATAAAACCTGTACAAGCTGCGCTTATATCAAAGGCAACAGCATTATTAGCCTTGATATTACTCTGTACGATGCAGGCGGTTGATGGGAAATTCATGTCCGGAGTTATAGTGGATACTATTATGAGATCGATTTGCGAGGCTTCCAAACCAGCCTTTAAGAGCGCATTTTGTGCGGCCTTTGTTGCCAGATCCGAAGTGGCGGTGTTTTCATCGGCTATCCGCCTTTCTTTTATGCCGGTTCTTGTAGTTATCCATTCATCGCTTGTGTCTACTATTCTCTCTAGATCTTGATTTGTCAGAATTCGATCAGGCAGAAAACTTCCGGTTCCAATTATTCCTCCACGATAGGTTAAATTCATGCACAACTCCTCTTAATTTGATTTCATGATTGAAGGCTCGCAAAACTTCTGATGTTTTCAAGAACTCGATTTTCAATAAAAATTTTTCCCTGACGGATTGCATTTTTTATTGCCCTTGGGTTAGAACTACCATGAGCTTTTATGATTCCTCCATTTATTCCCAATAAAGGAGCGCCCCCATGTTCGGCATAATCCATCTTAGCTTTTATATTTTTAAGCCTAGGTTTCAACATAAGCGCACCAAGTTTTGAAACAGTGGTAGCCGTAAATTCTTGCTTTAACATGCCAAATAAACTTAATGCCACTCCTTCTATGAGTTTCAAAACTACATTGCCAACAAAACCATCGCACACCAAAACATCTGTCAAGCCTTCAAGCACATCACGAGGTTCGATATTCCCGATAAAATTAATACCTTTAACCTCTTTCAATCGTTTATATGCTTCTTTTACCAATTCGTTTCCTTTAGTTTCTTCATGTCCTATGTTTAGCAACGCAATAGAAGGATTATTTCTCCCCATAACTTTTTCCATATATATCGAGCCCATTTGGGCAAATTGCACTAAATTGTCGCTGTTGCAGTCGGTGTTTGCCCCTGCGTCCAAAAGGAGAGTTCCACGCATATTTTTTGTTGGTATAAGCGGAGCAAGCGCAGGTCGATCTATTCCCTCTATTCTTCCCGCCCTGAGCAATCCTGATGCCATTAAAGCGCCGGTATTGCCGGCTGATATCACAACTCCATCGCGGTATTCCTTTAAGAGTTCTACTGCTTTAACCATAGACGAATCTTTTTTGCGCCTTATCGCCATAACAGGGGATTCATCAGCACCGATAACTTCCCCGGCATGAATTATTTCAAAGTTTTCTATTTGAGCGTTTCGAGAGTTCAGTTCACGCTCCAATACATCCTTAACACCGACCAATGTAATCTTTACCCCATACTCATGAACCGCATCAATACAACCTTGTACGATATCCTGAGGAGCGTTATCCCCTCCCATGGCGTCAACGATTATTTTCACAGTTGCTTCCTCCGTCATTCTTTATCATCCAAAGAAACCAATATGAACTTGCCTCGGAAAACCTGCTGTTGCCTGACCCAAGTTGTCACCCACACAAAGTATTTGTTGCCTCTTCGCCGCATAACCTCGGCTTTTGCCACTAACTTGTCATTAGCTTGAACAGGAAGTTTATACTTAATATTGGCTACTCCTGTCAAAGCAGCTTTAGCATCGATGACAGCAATAGCCAATGATTCAGCCTGTGCAAAGATAAAATGCCCGCGAACCACTTTGGATTTTTCAAACAACATAGCATTATCAACCGTAAAAATTGAAATACCGTTTTTGCCAAGTTCAATATCAAGCAATTCTCCGACAACTTCTTTGCCTTCTATAGACCTGAGCTTTTTATAGTTGTTCTCGGCTACATCCCTAACGCGTTCCCTAAGCTCCGGTATACCAAGCTCTAATCTGTCCAATCTGATGGTCTGCACGCTGACTTGGAACAAGTCTCCCAGTTCCTCATCAGTTGAAAAAGGAATGCTTGAAAGCTGATCGAGCAGCTGTCTTTGCCTATCCTTCTTAGTTAACCCTTGTCTTCCCACTAAAGCTCCTCCAAATTTATCATCTGTTACTAATACCTGTTGCTAACAAGAAGTATACAGAAAGAAACTCCAGTGTGCAATACTATTTTAGAAAAAAAACCACGGGGACTGTTCTTCTGGTTACTATGATAACCAGAAGAACAATCCCCGTGGTTTGTGAATGTGATTATTTGCTTCCTTTTTCTGCTACTTTTGATTTCAAAACTTGTCTTTTATTGTATAGCCCGCATTTTCGACAAGCCCTGTGTTGAAGCTTTATATTGCCGCATTGCGGACATTTGGTTATGCCAGGCATCTCAAGCTTCCATTGAGCTCTTCTCTTGTTTCTCCTGGCTTTGGATGTTTTCTTCTTTGGTACAGCCACGATTACACCTCCTTATTGTATAAACAATCTGTTTACTGAAAATTGCCAACTTCATCTCTTGGCTCAAACGAGTAACATCGGCATTGGTCAAGATTCAAATCAACTCCACAACCAGAGCATATCCCTTTACAATCCTCCATGCATCTTTTTCGAGTCGGTATATCTAAAAGTATATGCTCCAGTACTGCATCTTTAAAATCGATTCTGTCGTTTTGATATGTAAAAATGTCAGGATCCTCCGGATCCGTGAACCTTCTGTACACAGCTTCAAAAGAAAGGCCGATATTATACTCGTACATCCCTGCGCATGCGCCACATTGGAGTTCGATGCAGCCTTCAAGTGAGATTTGCACTAAAAGCATTTGGTTGGTATTTGATATCGTGCCTTTTAAATTTATAGGAGCAAAAAACCCAACACGTTCCCCCTGAAAGTCGATATCCTCAAGAATCTGCTCCCCTTGAAAATCAAGAGATGATCCTTCTTCTCTCAAAATACCTGAAATACTAATAAACAATATTATCACCCCGACCGCAATCTAAGTTATTATATTTGCACATAACTTCCATGTCAAGCGCCAAAGAGGGACAGATAATTTATATGAAATCATTATCAGTGTGTGTCACGCAAAAACAGTCTCTTTTTTCTACTTAGATATAATCATCTATTGAATGGCTTCCACCCCCGTTTGACAGCAAAAAAAAGAAATAAGCCCCTATGCTGCCCTTAAACAGCCAGTTTGACGCTATAGAAAAAATTCTTCTTAACTTCAGCAGTAGAAAGGATTCTGCGAATTAGAGTTATTTATGAGCTGTCAAACAAGCGAGAGTGTCTATTTAGAGATAGTGCACCCCCATAATTTATATTTCAGAAAGCAGAAGCCGAAAGGCTTCTGCTTTGCTATTCTTTGAAAAAACGCTGGACTCCAAAAAAAGAAGTATGCTACACTTGAAGCAAGAAGGTTTGTGGAGGCATCACATGCTCAACAGGCCCAAGATAACAGATGATCTCATGAAGTATTGCGCCTGACTAAGGAGTCAAGGATATTCTGAATGCGAAAACCCTAGATTTCAACTCCCCAACAGTAGATTCTGGTTAACTTAAAAGCTTTATCGATTACCCTTAAAACTGCCTGATATCACTGTGTATTTATGCGCTCATTTTATGTGACCCCTCACATCTCTGTATAGACATTATTAAGGAGTTTCATGTGAAAAATACGCTTGAATGATAGCTTTAACGATGTTATAATGTCTGAGGTATTTTATATTTTTGTATTTGACAGGAGGCTCTCATGATAATACGTTCGAAACTTTTGGCATCTTCAATAATCTTGGTTTTTACCGTTTTTTTACTGCTGGGTTGTGCACCGGCTGCTCAGGAAGACAATGTACTTACAATGGGCACCAATGCAGAATTCGCACCTTTTGAGTTCATCAACGAACAAAATGAAATCGTTGGATTTGACATCGACCTTGCAAACGAAATAGCAAATCATTTAGGATATGAGCTAGTTATAGAAAATATGGCATTTGATGGACTTATACCTGCTTTAGTAGCAAATAGAATTGATATGGTTGTTGCAGCTATGACCATTACCGAAGAACGACAACTTGAGGTTAATTTTTCGGAACCTTATTTTAATGCCGGTCAAGTCATTGTGGTTAAAAATGACAATACGGATGTAACGAGCATAGATGATTTGAAGGATGGGAAAAAAATCGCGGTTCAGCTAGGAACAACCGGTGACTTTAAAGCTCAGGAAACCGCGTCGGCTAAGGAAAACATCTTAGCTTTCCCCCAAATTAGCCTTGCATTTATGGAGCTTGAAACTGGCCGCGCTGACGCGGTTATAGTGGATAAACCGGTAGCTGACCGTTATCTTAAAGTAAACGAAGGTTTAAGGATTGTAGGCGACACGCTGACTGATGAATATTTTGGAATAGCAGTTCATAAAGATAATACCCAGCTTTTAAACCAAATTAATGAAGCTTTGAAAGCTATCAAGGAAAGCGGAAAATATGATGAGCTGATATCAAAATGGTTTAACTGATTATACTAAGCTTTATAAATTGAGCAAAGCATAACTGCTTTGCTCAATTTATTTTAGGCATTCAACGAAAGGTAGTTTTGTATGCTTGACTTGGATATGACAGTTGTTTGGGACAACTTACCGTATATGCTGGGAGGCGCAATAATAACTATACAAGTTTCTGCCATAGCAGTAACCGCAGGCCTAGTTATAGGCTCATTGTTTGGATTGGCTCGCATATCAGCTTATTGGGTCATTCGAGTCTTAGCGTCTGTATATGTTGAATTTATCCGCGGAACCCCATTGTTGGTTCAAATCATGTTTATCTATTTTGGGCTTGCATCGATTGGCATAACCATTGAAAGCCGTTTATTGGCCGGTGCATTGGCATTATCGATTAATAGTGGAGCTTATGTAGCTGAAATAGTTCGAGCTGGAATTCAATCAATCGATAAAGGACAGATGGAAGCCGCCCGTTCATTGGGCCTTTCATATCTTCAAGCTATGCGTTACGTAATTTTACCTCAAGCCTATAGAAGAATCATACCTCCTTTGGTTAATGAATTTATAATGCTCATAAAAGATTCATCGCTCCTTTCGGCAATAGGAACAGCTGAGCTTATGAAAAGGGCGCAACACATTAGAGCAAGAACATTTGCTGACTTTGAGATTTTGATCTCAATTGCGGTTATATACTTCATAATTACTTTTACATTGTCCAAAGCTGCAGATTATTTGGAAAGAAGGACGCGTATACGTGATTAAAGCTATAAATGTGCATAAAAAATTCGGAAATCTTCATGTACTTAAAGGAGTATCGGCACAGATTGAAAAAGGTGAAGTGATAGCCATTATAGGTTCAAGTGGTTCCGGAAAAAGTACTTTTTTGCGCTGTCTCAATCTTCTGGAAATCCCTGATGAGGGCAGCATTTATATTGAAGATACAGACATAGTCAGTCGCTCAACAAACCTAAATATGATACGCAAAGATGTTGGAATGGTATTTCAACAGTTTAATCTTTTCCCGCATATGTCAGCTTTACAAAATGTTATGCTTGCACCTACAAAAGTGAAGAAATCGGATACAAAATCCGTTAAAAATGTTGCCCTTGAGCTTATTGTCAAAGTTGGACTTGCAGATAAGGCTAATGCCTACCCCAGGCAACTTTCAGGTGGTCAGCAGCAAAGAGTTGCTATAGCGCGCGCATTAGCCATGCAGCCTAAGGTTATGCTTTTTGATGAGCCAACTTCAGCTCTTGATCCTGAAATGATCAAAGAAGTTCTAACCGTAATTCAAAAACTCGCAGAAGAAGGCATGACAATGGTTATAGTCACTCATGAAATGGGCTTTGCACGTGAAGTTGCCCACCGTGTTTTATTTTTTGACGATGGTATAATTCTTGAAGAAGGGACGCCTGTAGATATTTTTGATAACCCGAGACAAATGCGAACCAAAGAATTTTTAAGTAAAATATTGTAATTGCTGAGTTTAGTGCAAATTGAGTAAAATTCAATCTGCCAAATTGATGGTAACTTGGGATCACCCGGACGACTGTTACAGCTTGAGTATGACGATGCAAATATAAGTAGCAGGGCACATAAGCGTATTGAGGCTGAAGACAGCACAGAAGGTGTGATTAAATATATACACGGAGTTGTTACCGGCTTTTACACTGTCAATTATTCTTCGTATGACGCTCCGGTTGAGATTGAAATAGACTGTGAGAATGGTTTAGTAATGCTTGTATCTGATATGGCGACCATTCGGTTTAATGGCGGCAGAGAAATATCCGCGGACGCGATCCTGGAATGCACAGGCATTAAAAGGTTCATATTTTATATGAACCTTTTTTTACATCTAACACCTTATTAACCAGGAATACCCGTACATTACTTTAACGAATATCTTTTATTAATCTTATCTCCTACTACAGACGTGAGAATCAAACCGACTGAGATGAAGAACAAACCGTTATGGGGAGCGATACCGACTATACCAATAAAATAAGCCATAAATGCTGCTCCTATAATGAACGAAAATATTTTTACACAAATAAAAGCTACCAATGGATAGGAACCTCGCGATAAAGCAATACCTAAATCCGTTGAAGCTCCCGTCCAATGAGTCGTTCTTTCAAGAGGAAGCTGAGAAGTAACTGAGTTTTGAAATCCCATTGACAATGGTAGAATAAAAGCCAAAATTGCTTTTCCAAGTCCAAAATCGCTTGAAGAATCTGCTGCTACTCCTGCTGCAACAACCAAGGCAGCTATAAAGACATAAATTGATTGCAGTAAAAGAGATCTGGTCAGTCCTAGTTTTGGGAGGAGCAAGCCGGCAAGATATGAACCTAACACGAAAGACATCCAGATAACCACCATAAAAAAAGCGCCAATTGGCATTAAAACAAGATCTATACCAATATCAGCAATTCTTCCTGACACATGGGAAGATCTTTCAAAAAGAATCGCAATTGAAGACAAGCTGTTAAAATTACCTGCCCAAAATGATAAAACTGCCGCCATTGCAGTGTTATGCCAATACGACTCAAGAATATTCCAGCTGCTGCGGGAAACTCTCGCATTTGATTCCATTATCTAAAACCTCGCATTAATAAAACTAAAGGGGCTGTTTCCGATAAGATGGTTGTCTATATCACAGCCCCTTGCATATTATCAAAAATAACCGTCATATGCAAGATGAAAAAGCATCATTTTGAACACTGCTTATCTCGGAATCCGTAATCATCTCAATAAAATATCTGTAAAAAAATAATTCATCAGTTAACTCCGGATGAAAAGCGGTTACAAGCAGATTATCCTGTCTTGCGGCAACGGCTTTATCATTTAATTCCGCCAAAACTTTGACTTCCCTGCCTGTTTCCTCAATTAAGGGCGCTCGTATAAAAACAAGAGTCTGCAAATCTTCCGATACCTCAGGAATATGCATTTTATATGTGAAACTATCCAATTGGCTACCATAGGCATTTCTGCGAACTTTGATATCCATAAAGCCTAAATGAAGAACATTTTCACCAATAATCTCTTTTGCCAACAATATCATACCGGCACATGTTCCCCATATTGGTTTTTTTCTTTGATTTAGCTCACAAATTGCGTCAATCAGCGAAAATTCCCTTATAATTTTACCAATGGCCGTACTTTCCCCTCCCGGCAATATTAATCCATCCAGAGAAAGTATATCCTCTCTCGTCTTTGCAGCCAAAGGAGTAACATCATCAAACATTGAAAGACACTTTATATGCTCATGAACTGAACCTTGAACTGCTAAAACACCTACTTTCGGCAAATTATTACCAGCCTCTCTCTGCAAGCTTGTCAGTATCAATAAGCTTGTTAATGTCTATACTGTCCATACATTCACCCAGGTTTTCAGAAACCTCGGCAAGAATCTTGGGATCATTCCAGTAAGTAACAGCTTTTACAATAGCAGCGGCTCTCAGTCTAGGATTAGATGACTTAAATATACCGGAACCAACAAATACTCCGTCACAACCAAGTTGCATCATCAAAGCTGCATCTGCGGGAGTAGCTATACCACCGGCAGCGAAATTCACAACTGGAAGCTTACCGCTTTGAGCTACATAAGCAACTAAATCATATGGAGCTTTAAGATCTCTTGCTGTTGTCATCCACTGCTCCCGAGACAGTGTTTTTAGTCTTTTTATTTCAGCAGTCATAGCTCTCATATGTCTCACTGCTTCGACTACGTTTCCGGTTCCTGCTTCGCCTTTGGTTCTAATCATTGCCGCGCCTTCGCCAATTCTTCTTAAAGCTTCGCCCAAGTCTTTTGCTCCGCAGACGAACGGGATTTCAAAAGCCCACTTATCAATATGAAATTGCTCATCTGCCGGCGTGAGGACCTCGCTCTCATCAACAAAATCAATATCTAACGCTTCAAGTATCTGTGCCTCAACAAAATGCCCTATCCTGACTTTAGCCATAACAGGTATGGTTACAGCTTTTTTAATCTCTTTAATCATTTTAGGATCAGACATGCGCGCAACACCACCATGTCTTCTGATGTCAGCAGGCACCCTTTCAAGAGCCATAACCGACACCGCCCCTGCCTCCTGAGCTATCTCTGCTTCCTGCGGCGTAACAACATCCATTATAACCCCGCCTTTAAACATCTGTGCCAGATTTTTGTTCAATTCGTGACGATCATTTGTACCAACAAAATTAAGCAATATCAACCATTCTCCTTCCGAAATTTAACACAAAACATAAGATATTCATTATTATACTACCTGAAATCTTATAGAATTATCTTTGCCCCTGTTACCTTCAAAGTCTTTCGCGAACACAACCACATTGTATGTGCCTGGCGGAGCTTCGTACGGTACTACCGTACGAGCAGAATATACACCATCACCCGATTTGGTAAGAATCTGTGAATATCCATATGCATTAACCATGGCATATACAGTTTTTATTTCACCAATAAGATCATTTATATTGGCAAATATCGTAATGCGTTCTCCTGGCGAAGCCTTCATAGGTTCGATCTTTGCACTGAGATTATAAGAAAATTCTTCCACATAATCACTCCTTCACTGTATGATTTGATAAAATTATACTCTGTTTAAACAAGCTCATCAAGAACATTTTAAGCAGGAAAATAAAGCAAGTAAATCACAAGCATTTCAAATTGCCTCTTGAATTTTGTCAACATAGCAGATATACTTTACAATGCCGATGGAGAGATGGTCGAGTTGGTCTAAGGCGCACGACTGGAAATCGTGTGTACGGCTAAAACCGTACCGAGGGTTCGAATCCCTCTCTCTCCGCCAATAGCAAGAGGTCCTACTTTTACGGTGACAGTCAACAAAAAATACTGTTTTCATCGTTACCAGAACGGGAAACACGTGAAGTCACCTCGGAGGAGCACCGCAAAATCAGGTTAGAATATAATATCCCCATACAATGAAATACGATATATCAGTGGAAAAGTAACACCTACGCGGAAGTGGTGTATAACAGAAATGAAGAAGAAAATAACCCATGTCGACAAGCCAATATTTTCCAGAAGAAAAACTAAAAATCGTAATCGAAGTACTCAAAGAAGAACGGTTGATTGCAGATATTGCCTCAAAACATGAGCTCCCCCCCAGCGTAATCCAGCGCCGGGAAAAGGAGTTGTTTAAAAGTGCTGAAAAAGTCTTTACTGCTTCGAATAATGTTTAAGATGTCGCCAAAGAAGAACTGCAACAACAAAATATCAGACTCTAGGGAAGACAAAAATTACAAAGCAATACTGATAGCTAATGCTTTAGTCTGCTTTGCTGCTGGCTTCTATCAACCACTACTGCTGGTCTTTCTTATTGATATGGGCGATGTGCCGCTGCTGGGATTTAGCTTAGGAATAATCACCATCTTCGCTTCACTCAGTTCATATTTCGTCGGGGAATTATCTGATAATCACGGTAGAAAACCGTTCCTATTGGCCTGTGCTATTATCAGCCCTGCTATCTTTATCGCCTACCCTCTGCTCCCGCTGCTCGAACAGGTAAACCGCGAGCTAATGTTAGCATCTCTCATCATTCTATTAATCATCGACGGCATCTTAGATGGTGTATGGAATACTGTGGAAGCAGTTTATTTGGGAGACATTACAGCAAAAGCCGTCAGAGGAAGCAAGATGGGCTCATATTGGGGCATAGGAGGCACAATCTTCGGGGCCGCTACGATTATAGCTGGGTTTTCCGGCCTTCATATTGATTTTCTCGCCGCAGCAATTTTTGTATCCTTGATTTATCTAGCGGGAATCTTTATGCTTCTACAAATTAGAGAGTCAGCACCAAAACTTGATATAAATGACGAAATGTAATCAGCCAAAATGTTCATATTGTTCTTAATTTTGTAAAAGTCCTTATACCCGTGTCAACTTATTTAAAAAACTTACCCTAGCTTGTGTTTATTACTATTAATATTATAATACCCCTGAACACTTTTTAGTTTTGGTTTGTACCTAGCTAACATACTGGAATTAGCTAGTAAAGGAGCAGCAAGCAGAGAAATTATACGCCGGTTCTCTTTACTGCGACAATAGTTATGTTTTTACTACTGCAACAGGAAGTATTATGAATGCCAGAAACTTACTTCGTGCCTATGAAAGAATTCTTAAAAAAAACGAGAAAATAAAAAACCCTGTTACACTTGATATTACAGGGTTTTTGGCGTGCCCGGAGGGAGTTGAACCCCCAACCTTCTGATCCGTAGTCAGGCACTCTGTCCAATTGAGCTACGGGCACATATTTGGATGGCGGAGAAGGAGGGATTCGAACCCTCGCGCCGGTGTTTGCCGACCTACGCCCTTAGCAGGGGCGCCCCTTCGACCAGACTTGGGTACTTCTCCATTATATGTCGAAAATTTTTGTTGGCGGAGAGAGAGGGATTCGAACCCCCGGTGCCCATAAGGCATCACTGGTTTTCAAGACCAGCTCCATAAACCACTCGAACATCTCTCCGTATGTCCCGAGCAAATTAATCCCGGACAGTTTAAGCCTTTCAAGCAAACATCCGTTTTGCAGATTTCAGTATACCAAATGGAAGCCTTTGTGTCAAACAAAAATAGATCCAAAATTCTCTCTGTACTTAAGCCAGCAAACTGACGCATATTAATTCACTTGTTTGTCGGTACTGTAATCCCAACACTAGAACTCACTATGTACCCTGTCATAGCCCGCAAACTTTGTAAACTGCCCTAACCATACCAACTCGACTGTTCCTGTAGGACCGTTACGTTGTTTTGCTATTATTACTTCAGCTATATTTTTCTTATCAGAATCCGGATTATAGTATTCATCCCTATATAGAAATGCCACAACATCAGCGTCTTGCTCAATTGCGCCTGATTCTCTTAAGTCGCTGAGCATCGGCTTATGCCCTGCCCTAGCTTCGGGCGCGCGGCTTAATTGGGATAAAGCCACCACAGGCACTTTGAGTTCTCTGGCTAAAGCCTTTAACGAACGAGAAATCTCCGATATCTCCTGCTGGCGGTTTTCAACTCTGCCTCTGCCTGACATAAGCTGTAAATAATCCAGCACTACTAAGCCTATTCCACGCTCCATTTTTAACCTTCGAGCTTTTGAACGAAGCTCCATCGAGTTAATACCCGGAGAATCGTCAATATAAATGGGCGCCTGCGATAATGGACCTGCTGCTCTTACCAGCTTAAGCCAATCCGCCTCGTCGAGACTACCTGTTCGGATTTTTTGAAGCTCGACATTAGCTTCTGAACTCAGCATGCGCTGCGCTAATTGCTCCTTTGCCATTTCAAGGCTGAAAACCGCTACCGGCACGCGTGCGCGTAGAGCCGCATACTGCGCTATGTTCATAACGAAGCTGGTTTTGCCCATTGAAGGACGGGCAGCGACAAGTATCAATTCCGCAGGATTTAATCCCGACGTCATATGATCAAATTCAGTAAACCCAGTTGGAACGCCTGTTATCCTTCCTTTATTTTTCGCCAATTCCTCTATGCGCGAATAAACTTCAAGAAGAATCTCTTTCATCGTATAAAATTGGTGGCTGTTATGCCTTTGTGATAAGTTAAAAATCTTCTTTTCAGCCTGATCGATTATGTATTCCAGTTCTTCCTGCCCTTGATAGCAATTTTTAATTATCTCGTTTGATGCGGAAATCAGTCGTCTTAGAGTAGATTTTTCATCAACTATTTTAATGTAGTATTTAAGATTTGCAGTACTCGGAACACTCATAGAAAGATCAGTCAAATACGCTATGCCGCCTGATTTATCCAGTGTGCCTCTATTTTTAATTTCCTCTACCAGCGTTACGACATCTACAGGCTCACCTTTGGTATGGATATCAAGTATGGCCGAAAAAATCTCTTTATGTGATTCGGAATAAAAATCTTCGCTTTTTAGATGTTCGGCCGCAGCAGCCAGTGACTCGGCATCAATCAATACAGAGCCTAAAACAGCTTGTTCGGCTTCCATATTGTACGGCGCGGTTCGATTCAATAGCTCAGCCAATGCAAATCACCTTATTCTTTCTCAACCCTGACTTTAAGCCTGACGGCTAATTCAGGATATAGTTTTACATCAAGCACATGATTTCCCAGTGTTTTAATCGGTTCTTCCATCACGATCTTTCTTTTATCCAATTCAATGTTGTGATCTTTTTTAAGCTGTTCAGCTATCTCTTTAGCAGTCACCGAACCGAAAAGCTTGCCTCCTTCGCCGCAGCGCGCTTTAATGATTACTTCTATCGCTGATATTTTCTGCGCCAATTTATTTGCAATATCCATTTCCTTGTGAACTTTATTATCCTGAGCTGCCTTTTTGTTTTTAGCTTCAAGCAAGATGCGCTCGTTAACTTCTAAAGCCAGTTTCTTCGGCAATAGGAAGTTTCTTGCGTATCCATCGTTTACGTTTACAATATCATCTTTTTTCCCTTGTCCTTTGACATCTTCAAGAAGTATTACTTTCATGGCTAACCTCCGTTTGCGTCCTTGTGCTTTGGATACGATCCCAGAAAAACAAAAAACTTACTGTCATTAGCAAGTTTTCCCAAGATTTCGGATATCAGTTCATCTCTTGCATGCCCTTCAAAATCCACCAAAAACAAGTACTGTCCCAACAGTGTTTTCATAGGCCTTGACTCTATTTTAGTCAAATTAATATTCTTGTCGGCAAATAATTTAAGTGCTGCAAGAAGGCTGCCCGGGCTGTTCGCAACAGTGAAAGCTACCGATGTTTTGTCATTGCCGGTAGGTTCTGCATCTGTTTTTGATAAAATGACAAATCTTGTGCTGTTTGCAAGATGATCCTGGATATCCTCGGATAAAATTTGAAGTCCGAATATTTCGCTTGTCTTTTTGTTGGCAATAGCTACCCAAGGTGATTCAGAAGCCCCAACATCCCTTGCCGCGGCTGCAGTACTGGTGGCAGGTCGTTGTTCTACTCCTTTTAAGTTATTATATAGATATTTTCTGCACTGCGCCAAAGCCTGCGGATGCGAAAGGATCAATTTCACATCTTTCAAATCAACGCTTGGTCTTGCCAACAAATAGTGTCGTATTGGCAAAACAACTTCCCCTGATATTTTGACATCTACCTCATGGACTAACATATCGGCTGTAATGTTTACTGTGCCTTCAAGAGCATTCTCAATTGGCACCAGCGCTTTATCCACTTTGCCCGAATCCACTCCATATATAAGTTCTGATATTTCAGGAAATTCGATTAATTCGCAGCTTGCGCCATTCATATACGCTATAACCGCATCATAGGCAAATGTCCCTTTAGGTCCAAGATAACCAATTCTATACATACTACATCTCCATTAATCAGGAAATCAAAAAACAAGATGATTCTGCTGCTAAATCACTTAAAAAGCAGAATCAATCATAAACCTAATAAAATAATAACTTATTACATCAGAACCTACAGCTTGTATTAACAACCTTATAAACAAAATCGGAGATCTAGAACATAAGCGCCTCGATCTCCGATTTTGCTCTTTTTAACTTTAGTCTGTTGTGAAGGGTAAAAGCGCTACATTTCTAGATCTTTTTATAGACATAACAATACGCCTTTGATGTTGGGCACAATTTCCAGAAACTCTTCTTGGAACTATTTTACCTCTATCTGTTATAAACCTTCTTAGTTTATACGCATCCTTGTAGTCTATTGTTATCAGTTTATCCACACACATACTGCAAGGTTTTCTGCGTTTTCTTCCCCTTTGCCTTTTATCACCGTCCCCGGCGCCGCCCTTTGATTTTCTGTCATAGTCAGAAGTATTATATTTAGGCTTTCTTCCAGCCTCAGCCATTAGTTTCTCCTCCTCTTCCTTTGTTTTAGAATGGAAGTTCGTCTTCCTCTCCTTCGATCACCCTAAAGCCTTCAAGCGGTTCGTCTTCCGCTATATGAGGCTGCGTGGGCTGTGCTTGTCTGCCTGATGAACTGTCAAGGAATTGTACTTCATCCGCTACTACCTCTGTAGCATATCTTTTTTGACCGTCTTTACCCTCATAGCTACGGGTTTGTATTCTTCCAAATACTGACACCATTCTTCCTTTAGATAGGAATTTAGCGCAAGTTTCGGCAAGATTTCGCCAAACGACTATAGGAATAAAGTCGGCCTGCCTGTCGCCTTGCTGATTGGTATAATTTCTTGAAACTGCAAGCGTAAAAGTAGTCACTGCCGCACCGCTTGTGAGGTAACGAATTTCAGGATCTTTAGTCAACCTTCCGATCAAAACAGTCTTGTTCATCATATCAAGCACCAATCCTTCCTAATCGTCTTCGCGTATTATCATGTAGCGTATTATAGTATCAGTAATCTTGTACACGCGTTCCAGTTCAGCCGGAACCTTTGCATCAGCGCTGAAATTCATCAGCACGTAATAGCCTTCCTTGAACTCGTCAATAAGGTAGGCTAGTCTTCTTTTTCCCCATGGTTCAGCTTTGGCAACTTGTCCGCCCTGTTCGGTGACAAGTGTAGAAAACTTCTCGATGGTAGATTTGACAGCCTCCTCATCCAGATCAGGACGAAGAATGTACATTGACTCATACTTTCTCATAACGAAACACCTCCTTTTGGACTAAGGCTCTACCTCGTGGATAGAGCAAGGATTCAGCCGAAGCATAGGTTCGGCACACTAAAATGAATTATGGCCGAATGGTTATATTCGTGCCAATAAGACGGATGAATTATATCATCATTGTTAACATTATGCAACAGGATAATAACAGTCAATTAAGTATACATCATTTGACTCAAGGGGCACCTGAATAGTACACTGACTGCGTTACTAATTCTTACGCTTTTTGCGGAATAACGATATGCCGCCAAAGCCCGCGATTATCGAAACATAAAATCCTAGATCATAAAACCAGCCTGTATTGTCAGGCTCATAAATTCGCACATCACGGTCAAAAAACCCTATGACAAGAGAAACCGGAGCAATCCAGCCATGCCAAATACCCCAGAAAAATCCCGCAGGTTCTTCATATGTAAACCTTTGATCTCCCGGGACACATCCGGTAAGTAATACAACCGATAAAACAAGAATAATAACTAAAATCAAGGTTTTCTTGCACACTATTCTTCCTCCATTGTCAATCACTTAAATTTTTTCCTCATTTTACCCCAAAGACCCTGTATTATGCTGTTTCGTTCATCTATTTTGAAATGTTTTGTGGTATGACGCGGAACAAAGATCATGCCTAAATCACGCATACCGTACTGATAATCCTTATGTTCAAAGATTATGTCCTTATCATCTCTTTTTATGTCCAGCCAGACATAGGTAGGGTATCCCATCAAAACTTCATCAAGCATATCTTTGCTGTTTATGTCTCTTCCATTAATAGCCAATAGCAGATCTCCGGGTTTTATACCCATCTTATCCGCTTGCGACGAAGGCATAACTTCGAGTATTTTCAGACCCCTCCAAGGGGCTCTAAAAGCCGGATCACCATTAAACTGTGATTTCCTTCCAAAAATAATCAGAAGCTCGTGCAAAACAGGAGCAGCGAGAGCCGCAATAAAGCTAACCCAATAAAGCCTTGAAGATATCATTGCCAGTACAAGAATAACAAGACTATAAACCCCAAGCCAAAACCCTGTCTCCTTAACTCTGCCCCTTGAAGTTTGGGTTATGGCTATATCTGAGTATCCCATTACCGCAACTATCGGAAATAAAGCTAAAACTTCAACGCCTGGCTGTTGCTGAAAAAGCGGCCACCAGTCAGGCATTGCTACGGCACCTTCCGCAGCTTGCAATATGCCTTCCGGCACAATCAATACAACAAGCGGAATCGGCCACACTTTATTCATAAGATATGCTCCGATAGTTTCGTCATTTCTGTGTTTTACCCATATCGGCAAACTGTCTCTATATCCATCAAACCAAATAAGAAGGCTCTCCATTAGGTGAAGTAATCCTACAAGAGCTATTATTGATGGAACATTAACATCAGGCCAGCCAAAAACTAAAGTTGATAAAGAAACTATCCCACCAGCGTATGAAAGGCATAAATAACGTTTGTTTATGAGCATCAGCAAAATTGCAAGAGGCCAAATATAAAGTATAGCTTTATAGTCAAGTGGGATTCCGACAAGCACAATCGAAAAACTTGCCACAAGTCCCACGATCATACCAAAGAGCACCGCACTTAAAAATCTGGTGTTCAGCGGAGTGCGAATGCTTCCCAGCCATGCTTCCTCAAGTTTTGCAAATCTTGACATATACATGAATGCTAGGGTCAATACAACAATGAACATAAGACTTGTGATAGAATATGCAAAATGTGTTATTACAATTTCTATAAAAGCCATTTTAACCGCCATTCCGCCGTTATCATCGGTGGTTTAAATAGTAATGAAAATTCATTTTCTATCTTTTCTCCTAATGCTTAATGTCCTAACTTCCGTAAAATCTCGTCAATGCCTCTTTGAAGCACGGCATCAAGTTCAGCGGGCAGATCATCCCCTGGATTAGCTTCAAGAAATTCCTTTGCAAATTGTGTCATCTCAACCTTAATATCGGGTACAATGCCGACATCCTGAATGTTTCTTCCGTTAGGAGTAAAATATTGCGAAGTTGTAAGCTTAAGAGCAGATCCATCTCCGAACGGACCGCGAATTCCCTGAACAAGAGCCTTTCCAAAGGTAGTATTGCCAACAAGTGTTCCTGCGCCGAAATCCTGTATAGCACCGGCCAGCACCTCGGAAGCGCTCGCGCTGAATTCGTCCACGAGTACTACAAGAGGTAATCCCAAGTGCTGCTCATCCGATGTATAATCTTCTCTATTTCCATGACGATCTTCGCTAAAAACCACTATACCCTCAGACAGCAACAAATCCGCTATTTGTACGGTCTGTTCGAGCAATCCTCCCGGATTTCCCCTTAAATCAAGCAGCAAAGCTTCCATACCTTGTCCTTTTAAGGATGATAACGCTTGTTCGAAATTTTCTGCCGATTTCTCGTTGAATTGAAATAACCATATATATCCTATATTGTCATTAAGCATCTTATATTCAAGAATAGGAATTTCAATTATTGCCCGTTCCAGGGTAAAGTCTGAAACCGTACCATCTCTTAGTATTGAGATAGTAACTGCAGTACCTGGAATTCCCCGCATCATGCCTACAGCCTGCTCAAGCCTACTTCCGTCTACATCCTGACCTTCAACCCTTATAATCTTATCTCCTGTAGTTATTCCGGCTTCCATTGCGGGGCTTGTGTCAAAAGCTCTGACCACAGTGATCATATTGTCGTCTTCATTTACGGTAACCCACAAGCCTATCCCTCCATACGTTCCCTGTGCACGCGCAACAAAATCCCTATACTCCTGGGGTGTGAAAAAATAAGTGTACGGATCCCCTAATGCCTCTACCATACCTTTAATTGCCCCGGTCAGCATAGCTTCCCTGTCGGGCGCAACTAAGTGGTCCCGCTCAAGCACCTGTCGTACTTCGTCAAGCCTTCTGTAATCTTCTATAAGCTCGAACTGCTCACGGGTTATTATAACCCGGTCACCTCTGCTGATTTCAATATATCTGTTCACCGTTAAAGTTAGAAAAGATGAGAAAAGCGCCGTGACAACAATTATTACCGCCGCACCAAGTGCCGCTGTTTTTTTACTTAACATCCAAACTCCCCTTTCAAAATAGCCATATCTTAGAGAGCAACACTCAATAAAACCACCCCAAAGGCAAGTCTATGGCTATCTTTTGTTTATCCTTATAATTATAGCATTTGTTTCTTGAATATTCAAAAAAGTTATCTGCCGCGTAAATATGGCATAGGATCTACAGGAGTTCCGTTTACCCTGACCTCAAAATGCGCGTGCGCTCCCGTTGAAACGCCGGTGCTTCCAACTGTCATCACAGGATTACCACGTTCAACTTTCTGACCATCCGAAATCAGTATCCTTGAGCCATGCGCATAAAGAGTAGTAATATCTCCGCCGTGATCTATTATTACGGTATTACCATATCCTCCGAATCGTCCGGCAAATATGACTACTCCATCTGCTGCGGCCACAAAATTTCTGCCGTATATGCTCTGTCTACCTCGTTCGGTTACATTAGAGCCTATATCTATTCCCGCATGCATTCTTCTGGTACCGAATACCGGATGAATTCTGAATCCAAACGGAGATGTCACCCTGTAAAATCCCGGTACAGGCCATTGCATGACGCCCCCTGCAAACTCTGTTCGCCTGTTTCGCTCGTTTTGTTGTCTAATTAGTTCCTGAATTTTTCTCTCAAGCTGTTTTGATGTTCTCTCCAAATCATCAAGCTGCCGTTCATACTTCTCTTCTTCGGTTTCAAGGTTTACCAAAGTCGTATTGCGTCTGCGCTCCTGATCCACAAGCCTATTAAGCAGATTTTCATGTTCTTGCTGTTGGTTTGTAAGTTTTGCCAAAAGCGCGCTTCGCTCATTTTTCGCCTGCTCAATCATAAGTTTCTGTGTGCTTACGGTTTCGGCCAAAACTGTTATCTCTTGCTCTTTCTCTATAAGCATAGCTTTCTGCGCATCAACTTTTGCTCTGTAAATCTCTAGTTCCTCCAAAACTCTCTGATCAAAGGACACAACGTTTCTTATGATCTCAAGTCTGTCAAGCAGCTCATTAATGCTTTCCGACTTAAGTAAAAGCTCAAAATATGAAGTGGTCCTGTTCATATACATAACGCGTACCCGTTTTGCCATCATGTCTTCATGCTCTGAAGCTTCGGCAATCGTACGATTTAGTTCGTCGCTTACTTCTTCAAGCTCGTTTTGCGTATCCTCAAGCTGTTTTTCGACCAACTCAAGCTCTTTGGTTTTATCAGTAAGTTGCGTGTCTATCGCTTCTAATTCTTTCTCTGTTGCAACTAGCTGATTATTTAAATGATCTATTTCATCTTCAGTCTCAGCCTGTTGCTCGTTGAGGTTTTCTATTTCAACGACGGTTTGCCTTTGCCTTCCCTTTATCTGCTCAAGCTCATCTTTAGTCTTGTCGATACGCTCATTTATTTTGTTTAACTCATCCCTTTTGTCTTCAACATCGTCTGCTACAGCAGCCCCTATTGAAAATAAAAAAATGATTATCAATACAATAATAGTACGCTTCATGCCAAACCTCCGTAACCTGCACTTTATACCCTAAGATGTTTTCGAAGAGACAAGACGCTCGCCACTACGCCAATACCTGCGCCAAGCGGCAGAAATACCATGAGTAGAGGATATGCGACATCAGAAAACCCCAATAAATTTAAAAAATCAATGTTTATTCCCGAAAGCAGCATCCCATGGCTATAATAGTAGACAGCATAGTAAATACCCAATACCAGAACTGAAGATAAAAAAGCCCCCGCAAGTCCAAGCATCAGACCTTCAACTATAAATGGCCAGCGAATGAACCAATCCGTAGCACCTATATACTTCATAATCCCAATTTCCTTTTTTCTTGAAAATACCGTTACCCTTATAGTGTTGCTCATTATCACCGTTGATATGAAAAGTAACATTATTACCAGCGTCATCCCAGCCAAACGCAAAAAAGCTGCCACTCTTTCAAGAAATTCAACAACAGGTTTACTGTAGCTCACTTTTTCAACCGACTCCAAAATTTGCGCATTTTCAGCTATCGCATCAACATATTCAGGCTTGTCCACGCTAATAATAAAATAGTCGGGCAACGGATTATTTTCTCTTGTGTATCCTTCCAAAAGCCTTCCCTGATCTCCTAATTCCTCCTTCCATGCTGCCAAAGCATCATGTCTTGATATGAAATTAACTTTTGTGACTCCATGCCAATTGTTAATCGTTTCTTCCATGCTACTGACCTTTTCATAAGGAGTGCCGCTTTCAAGAAACAAAGTGACTTCCATTCTTGATTCGATACCTCTTACGATATGATTTAGATTAAACACGATTGCTAGTACCGCCCCGAGTACAAAAAGAGCCGATGTAATTGAAACGACCGAAGCACATGACAGGCTGATATTGCGTTTCATGTTGATTATTCCTTGCTTCATGTAGTAGCGTATAGTCCTAAGCTTCATTGATGTATCCGCTCCTGTCAAGATCTCGTATTACTTTACCTCTATTCAGGCTTATAACCCTTTTTTGCATTGTATTAACTATATCCTTGTCATGCGTAGCTACTATGACAGTAGTTCCGCGACGGTTTATGATGTTCATAACTTTGATAATCTCCTGGGAGGTAAAAGGGTCAAGGTTTCCGGTCGGCTCATCCGCAATCAGTATTGTAGGATTATTGACAAGAGCCCTCGCCAATGCCACCCTTTGTTGTTCGCCGCCCGACATATCCGCAGGATAAGCATGCGCCCTTTCAGACAAACCAACCATCGCGAGAACCGCAGGGACCTTTCTTCTTATCTCTTTGTTTGAAGCTTCAATAATCTCCATAGCAAAAGCAACGTTTTCGTAAGCCGTTCTATCATTTAGTAGCCTGAAATCCTGAAAAACAACTCCGAACTGCCGACGATAAAACGGTATGTTTTTTTCCTCTATCCCTGATAAATTCTTGTTATTCACCATTATCACACCGTCCGTATGTCCGGTTTCCTTTAGAAGTAGCCTTACAACAGTAGACTTTCCCGCTCCGCTTGCGCCGACAACAAATACAAATTCTCCCCCGGCAATAGTAAAATTAACGTTTTGCAAAGCCCGCAACCCGTTTTCATATATTTTCGAAACATTTCTGAATTGTATCAAACCCACCACTCCTAACGACGCATTTTTAGCATCATCATTATTCTGAAAATAACGGCATCATGGAAATTCCTAAGATCTAAGCCTATTGATTTTTCTATTTTGTCTATACGATAAACAAGTGTATTACGATGAATATAAAGCCGACGAGCAGCCTCGCTTAGGTTAAGGCTGTTGTCAAAAAGATTTTTAACCGTAGATATCATTTCTATATTAAAAAGTTTATTGAATTCTTCAGTGAACACACACCTCAAAAAAGCATCTGAAATGTCCTCAGGGATTTGGTTCACGAAACGTTCCAACAAAAGTTCGTTGTAAATATGAACACTGTTCCCGGGGTTGAAGATAAGTCCAACTTCAAGCGCTTTGTGAGCTTCTATGTATGCATTTCTCAATAATGTAATATCAACGTTGCAGCCGCTGACTCCAACAACTACCTTTATTGAAGTCTCACTCAAAACAGTTTCAAAAATCGCTGCGGCAAGCTGGGCAAAATCATCGCTTTCAATATCATCAGTTATAGCCTTCACCAAAGCTATCGTGCGGTTATCCATATGAACCAAAAAATCTGTACGATTTTTAGAAAAAGCCTCGGATATAATCTCAAAAGCCTTATCACCCTGAAGCTTTGGCGTACGGATAACAAAAACGCATCTTTGCAGATCCTGATCAAACTTATGTTCCGATGCTGCTTCCTCAATATCGAAGCCTGATATATCCCCCGATAAAATCTTGCGCAAGCAATCTTCACGCGACAGTTTTCTGTTTGAAATATTTAAGTTTGTCTCAATTAACTTTGCTATCAACATGGCGTATTCTTTTGCCGCCTTATTCGATCCTTCCAAAGATAAATAAAATCGAACTCTGTTTTCTAAATAAACCGCCGCATAGACTCTGCCTTCCTGAATGAATATTCTTTTGTACAAATCGTTTGGTTGTTTTGGAATATTCGCATGGATTCGACCAATGCGAACTTTTGAAGTGCTGGCGACCACTTTAGCTTCAAAATCGATAACTTCCGCGTCAAACTGAAAATCATTCAGTAATTCATCAAGAATAATTTGGATTTTTTTATCAGTTAACATAATCAGTCATCACCTGTTCTAGAATATACGGTATGAGCATAAACAAACAAAGCAGAAAATTAATCTATGCTAGATTAATTTCTGCTTTATTTGCGAAAATCCTTCTTATATTGACAAAAATTTTATTTTAAAAGTATGGTTTCTTCGGTATCCTTGTTGAAAAAGTGCAATCTGTTGGGATCAAGAGCAATCCTTATCGTATCTCCCGATCTTGCCACTGATCTTGGATCGACTCGAGCTGTTATATTCTTGCCTGAAACTGTAAGATATAGGTAAGTCTCAGATCCCATAAGCTCTACGACATCGACATATGCCTTAACAGTGCTTTCTGAGGCGCTTTGTAAGAAGATCTCCTCATCATGCAGATCTTCAGGTCGAATACCCATTATGACCTCTTTACCTACATAAGAAGCATCTTTCAACTTCCTGATCTTGCCTGCAGGAACTTTGATCTTGTTGTTTTCAAAAACGGCAAATACATCATCGCCTGACTTGGTAAGCACTACGTTTAAAAAGTTCATTTGCGGGCTACCAATGAAACCTGCAACAAAAAGGTTAGCCGGATAATCATAAAGCACCTGCGGTGAATCTACTTGTTGCATGAACCCATCCTTCATAACCACAATGCGGGTTCCCATCGTCATAGCTTCGGTTTGATCGTGCGTCACATAGATAAATGTGGTCTGAAGTCTATTGTGAAGTTTAATCAGCTCTGTTCTGGTTTGTACTCTAAGCTTTGCGTCAAGGTTTGACAAAGGCTCATCCATTAGAAACACTTTGGGCTCACGCACTATGGCGCGTCCTAAAGCCACCCTCTGTCTTTGGCCGCCTGAAAGCGCCTTGGGTTTTCTGTTTAAAAGGTGCTCTATATCAAGTATCTTCGCTGACTCCTTAACTCTTCTGTCAATTTCAGCTTTTGGAACTTTTCTGAGCTTAAGACCGAAAGCCATGTTGTCATAAACGGTCATATGCGGATACAAAGCGTAGTTCTGGAACACCATCGCGATATCCCTGTCTTTTGGCGCGACATCGTTCATTAACCTATCCCCGATGTAAAGGTCTCCTTGTGTAATTTCCTCAAGGCCTGCAATCATGCGCAAGGTAGTAGTTTTACCGCATCCCGAAGGGCCTACCAGCACTAGGAACTCTTTATCTGGTATTTCCAAAGAAAAATCGTTAACCGCTGTTACCCCGCCCTGGAAAACCTTGAACAAGTTTTTAAGAGTAACACTCGCCATTTTAAAACTACCCCCTCATCAAATTATGGATGTTTCGAAGACTAGCGCCAATTTAAAGAAATTATACTGATTTAATCCCGTTATGGCTATAGACATTGTTTACAAAAATTATGCTCAAATTATTGAGCACTTTTGAATATCACTACTTCGTATTAAATTATATATTCGGTTTTCTTTGGTTTTCTGTTATCCAGTTCCCTCTTCTTTATCTCAAATCCCTGTCTGCCCATAAGAGCGTATGTAGCCTCCTTGCCTTCCTCTACCCCCGGCTGGTCAAAGGCATTTATGTTTAAAAGCGCGCCGGTAAAAGCTGTCTGCACTTCAAGCATATATAAAAACTGTCCGACAGTAAAAGCGTTGACCTCAGGAAATCTGATTGTCATGTTCAACCTGCCAGACTTTAAAAGAGCATATTCGGTAGCAGCTTGTTCAGCTTTAAGTAACTTATCAAACGTTTGCCCACCTAAAAACGAGACATCCGGTATTGCCTCGAAGCCTTCCGGTATTTCCAATGTATTTCGAAACTCACCGACAGTAAGGAATGTAATGACTTTGTCAAAAGGTCCTTCAGTATAAAGCTGTACCTGGGAATGCTGATCCGTGACACCAAGCGCTTTTACGGGTGTCTGTCCCGCATTGACCATCTGTCCGTCAAGATCGTATTTTTTGCCTAAACTCTCTGCCCATAACTGCGCGTACCAGTCCGCCATCAGCTTAAGCGAGTCTGCATACGGCATCATTACCGTTATGTTTTTACCCGACATCATAGCTATGTATTGAAGCAATCCCGCCATATAAGCCGGATTTTCATAAACATCATGCGTTGAGCATAATTCATCCATATAAGCCGCTCCGGCTAGCATCTCCTCAATATCTATACCACATATGGCGGCAGGCAAAAGCCCCACGGGACAAAGCTGCGAAAATCTGCCTCCGACTCCGTCCGGCACAAAGAAAGTTTTGTAACCTTCCTCTTTCGCTATTTTGATAAGGCTTCCCTTCTTTTCGTCTGTTATCGCAATTATTTGTTTTGCATAAGCCTTGCCCACATGTCGTTTTAATAAATCCTGAACCAAAAGGAACTGAGCCATAGTCTCTGATGTGCTCCCCGATTTGGTGATTACGTTAAATAATGTCTTTCGGACATCGATTATGTCAAACAACGCGCTTAAACGCTCGGGATCAATGTTGTCCACCACGAAAAAACGCGGCTTGCCTCCTCTTTTTGATTTCGCGAGATCGTTATAATGTAAATGATTGAGCGCCTGATGCACTGCCAAAGGACCCAAAGCTGAACCACCGATACCCAACAAAACAAAATCGTCATATTGCCCCGAAATATCTTTTGCGGTCGAAATAATCTCCTTAACCACATTATCTTGATTATAGGGCAATTCTCTCCACTTCATCCCTCCCGCTTTTCTTTTCTCATCCATAGAAACGGCAGACGAATGAACCTTGTTTTGATAAGAGATTAACTTCTCTTTTGTTATCGCATCCTCCCCGTCTAATAAATCATCTGTCATATTATTGTAATCAAGCTTAATTCTCATGCTTTCTCGCCACTTAAGATCATTATATCTTTTCATCATATCCATCCTTTACTTATAATCAAGTCCGATTCCGCCGCGAAATGAGTTTTTGCAATAAAACCAGACTTTTATTCCATTTTATGAATAGTACCACGCAAATCATTCTTTGGTCAATATATCGAAATCTATTGAATCATCCTGCGAATAGTCCAGTTTTTACCGTCAAATATGCAGATCACAGCCCCATGAATATCATTTCTCAAAACTTTTGTACCGGTTCCTGCAAGCCTTTCAAGCACCTCCTCATGCGGATGACCAAAATTATTGTTACCGACCTGTATTACGGCCAAATATGTGTTAACCGCATCAAGCCAGTATTGGGACGAAGATGTTCTGCTTCCATGGTGCGCGACTTTCAATATGTCTACGTTTTTGTCCCAATCCGAAGCAACATACTCTTCCACATCTTCATAAATATCACCGGTAAACAGCACTTCCGCATCCTTATACCGGAGCAAAAAGACAAGCGAGCGATTGTTATCGTCCCCGTCGTAAAATTTACTCAAAGACTTGCCTTCTGCATCAGGATAAAAGACCTCCAGGGTGACATAGCTCCCAATGGAGTAAACTTGCCCTGCGTACGCCTTTATGGTATGTATATCTTTTCTGTTTATTATGCTTTTTAATTCATGGTACTTTTCACTGCCCTCGCTTGGCGGATATTCCATAAAAGCGCCGATTGGTAAGCTGCTCGCGACAGCCTTAAGTCCGCCGATGTGGTCGCTATGGTCATGCGATTTAACGACAAGATCAAGTCTGCCAACTCCATTTTTAAGCAAAAACGGAACAACAATATCCTCACCAGGCTCAAACCCTCTTCCGGAATCAAACAGTCTGCCGCCGCCGTCTATCAGAATATGCTTTTCATCGGGAGTTTTTATGTATATCGAGTCGCCTTGTCCTACATCTAAGAATACCAACTTGAGATCATTTTGGATCATTGGCTGTATTGTCGAATGAAAAAGCGGTAACAGAATCAAAATGGTACACCATATCGGAACATTCTTAACCCAGGCAGGCTTCTCATCGGATAATATCCACATAGCAACATAAAAACACGCCAAAACCAGAATTGAAGGCGAAACAACATTGATAAAGGCAATCGGCATTCCGGAAGCCAGTTGAGCTCCCTCGATAAACAGCCAGGAAGCAATTTTGAGCGGCCATCCGATCATCTCGGCAAGTACCGGTAATACCAGCCCCACACTCATAACTACGAACCCAAAACATACCATAAATCCGGAGAGCGGCACAAACACAAGGTTTGCGGGGAGAGATACCGGTGAAAATATATTAAAATAATAAGCAATAAGAGGAACAACCCCAATCTGTGCCGATAGAGTTACCGACAAAGTGGAAGACAACCACTTTGGTAAAAAGCTTAACACTTTAACGACCTTGCTGTTGAACAATATTATGCCCATAACGGCGCTAAATGAAAGCTGAAAACCGATGTTAAAAAGATCTAAAGGCATTAGAATTAGTATACCAAGCGCTGCAAACGCAAGGCTATTTAGGGCATCCGGCTTTCTTCCGGCAAGCTTTCCGCCTAAGTACACGGTAGCCATAAAAACAGCCCTTAAAACGGATGGAGTTGCGCCTGTCAATATACAATAAAACCATAAAACTGTTATCTTTAACAAAGTCGCCAATTTAGGCGATAAAGGCAGCATATCTAGAATTCTTTCAAGCATCAGAAGTATGAAACCGACGTGTAATCCTGATATTGCAATTATGTGCGAAAGACCGGTTTGTCTAAAGTCAATTGTCAAGTCGTGAGGTAAATTTAATCTGTCTCCCAGCATCATGGCGATCATAAGAGCACCCTCGCGCCCGCCTACCGATTCGGAAAAAACAGCGCGTACCCGAGTTCTGACAGCCTCCATCAACATACTTGGTAAAGGCATTCTAATCTCGCCCATCTTCTCAATATCTGCTGATGATATATTTAATGTGTAATGTATACCGCTCCTTATCAAGTATTGCCTGTAGTCAAAAAGAGCAGGATTTCGCCTGCCGCGTGGGATTTGCATTATCCCGGTGAATTCTAATATATTGCCTCTTTCATATTTTTGAATATTTGAGTTTTCTCCGGTTGAATACACGTTAAGCCGAGCAATTGCTACTCCCTCTTTTCTAATTTCGCCGTATGAAACTTCATTAATTTCGATAACATACGCATCGCGATCGTTTCCGTACTCTATGACACGTTCTATATGAGCGCGAAACTTTGCATCCGTATCCAAGGCTTCTGTAAAGGGATAATCCATGATTGAAGCAACATTTGAATTGATCGCACCGATTGCTAAAAGCGCTATCAGTAAAATATGAAAAGACTGACGTTTATTCCGATTAAGGACCCAAGCTGCGAAGACAGCCGATAATGCCAATCCCAAAAGCAGTAATGTATGCTGCCCAATCCATGCATAGAGCGCAATACCTGTCGAATAAGCCGCCAACACCCATATAATAGGTCGTTTAACCTCAAACATACGTGTTAATCCTTATCAAACGTCATAAGTAAGCATTTCCTGTGCCACGACAGGATTATTAAAAAAGAAAGAACACTCCTCTAAGATCTCTTTCTCATCGTATAAAGGCCAAATATGGCTTAGCAGAAGCTTAGAAACGCAAGCAGAAGAAGCGATTTTTCCTACTTCCGCCGCGCTCATATGGTTAACGGCGCCCTTTTTATCTTTTTCAAGCAACCCGGCATCGGCAAGCAGAAGATCAGATCCTTTCGCAAAATCTATAAGAGCCTCATTGTAGCTTGTATCTCCGCTGTATACCAATCGCTTCTGAGCGTTTGAGACGCTTATGGCATATGAAATAATGGGATGAGTCATCTCCGCAAAAGTAAAATTTAGCGTTTTTATTCGCAAATCGCTTTGAAGTTCTATCGGATGCAGGTCAAACGCGTTTTTGTATGAAATTCTTAAAAAATCTTCAAAAGGCGCGGACGGCAGATACACCGGCAAAGGCTCATCCTTCCTTAATGAACGAGTAGCCAGTATATCCAAGGCATACTTCAACACCAGCATGTCACAGAAATGATCGCTGTGAAGATGAGAAATTACAATGGCATCAAGATCCGTCAGAGCACACACCTGCTGCAGGCGGCTTAAAACCCCATTTCCACAGTCTAAAAGCACCTTCGTGTTATCATCGTGCACAAGATACCCTGAACATGCCCCACCGGGCGCAGGATATGGCCCGTACTTCCCTAAAACGGTAAGCTTCATGCGTATTCCTCCATTTCTCATTTGGTATATCAAATTTTAGCATATTTCTGCTTAAAACAAAAGCTGAGAACTATGATTCCTGAATTTTTAAAGGTATAATTTGCATTGTTAAGTTTTTGTTAAGTGTATATCGTTATTGTATAATTTGTTGTATAATAACTAACAGGCGCTGTATTACAGTGTCAGGGTTCCGCATATAAGGGAGGAGTTTTTATTAAGTATTCACAACGTTTAGCGCCCGCACGGCCTATGCTTTTTGGTAACTCAAAATACCGACGCATGACATTTGAACAAGTATATGACCAGATACTTGACTTTATAAGCCAATCCCCTTATAACGAATATCGCCTGTCCATAGGCACCGATTCTCAAGTGACAAAGCACACGTTGTTTGCTACGGCTATTCATCTTCACAGAATCGGAAAAGGCGCAATAGGATTTATAACACGCCACGCAATCGGAAGACCTATTTACAGCTTAAGAGAGAAGATTTACTATGAAACCAGCAAGACCATGGAAGTGGCAGCTCTTTTTACTCCCGAGATAATGGACGGTATACTTGATGTCTTGATCAACCCTTCGAGTTCTTACGGTGACATTTATTTTGAGTTTCATCTTGATATCGGTACAAAAGGAGCCACCCGCGATCTTATAAACGAAATGGTCGCCATGGCAAACGCAACTCCTTTTGAGCCTAAAATAAAGCCCGATAGCTATGCGGCCAGCAGCTATGCAAACAGATACACCAAGTATTCTGATATTTTACGCAAAAATAAATTCCGCTGAGTGATTTTATTTTGTAAGAGCCTTGATAGTCTTGCCTAATGATACAAATTCAAAAAACATTGACAACCTCAACACTTCCTGATATGATTTCTTATTAATAATTGTTATTATTTAGTATTTTACAGGAAGCGTGATGTATATGGAGAAATATAGAAAAATCGGATTTAAGCTGACACCCCAAAGGATAGCGATACTTGACTACCTCGAAGGAAATAAAGACCACCCTTCGGCTGAGGACATATACAAAGCAGTATCAGAGAGATTTCCAACTATGTCTTATGCCACTGTTTATAATACCATGGATGCATTAGCTGAAAAGAAATGTGTCGTCGAGCTAAACATCGATACTCACAAAAAAAGGTTTGATCCGGATGTCAGACCTCATAACCATATTATTTGCACAAAATGCAGTCAGGTGGTCGATGTATTCGAAAAATACTCTCTTGATGTACCAAAAGAGCAGAGGCAGGGATTTGAGATCACAGGTAACCTGATCGAATTTTACGGTGTTTGTATAAAATGCAAGAACGGTTTTTCCGAAAAAACGAAGGAGTGACTTGTTGACAAACCGTTGAATAAATTTTAAAATAGATTTAACAAAATATTACTCCGAGCCTTAAAGCCTAAAGCTAGTGAGAGCGATGGTTTACGGCCGATAGGGGCAAGTTGGAAACGGCTTTCCCTCCCCATTTGGAAAGGAGCAGCAATCACGCTTGTATTTGTGTGCAAACTGATCCTTTCAGGGTCAGTTTTATTTTTTTAGGAGGAATTATTTATGCTTAAATTACCAGACAAGGCGCAACGTCCTACCATATACTTTATTGGTGTGACAACTCAAAAATCATCTATTATGGAAGTTTTCCCTAAATGGGCAAAAGCTCTATCAATCGATGCGGTTATAAAGGGAATAGATATCTCTATACACGCAGATCGAAAAGATTATATCGATTGCGTTAAGTTTATAGAGAACGATCCTTTGTCCATGGGAGCTTTGGTAACAACTCACAAAATAGACCTTTTTCATGCCACAAAGCATTTGTTCAAGTACATCGACCCTTATGCGAAAAAACTTGAGGAAATCTCGTCTATCTCCAAGAAAAACGGAAACCTATGCTGCCACGCGAAAGATCCTATATCAAGCGGCTTAGCTATGGAATCATTTATACCAGCAAATTTTTGGAGCACACACGGAGGAGAAGTGCTTTTACTCGGTGCAGGCGGGAGCGCTCTTGCAATGTCTCTTTACCTGACCCAAAGCAAATGGGGCGATAATGTCCCTTCAAAAATTATAATCACCAATCGATCAATGCCAAGGCTTGAAGCTGCAAAGAGGAAGCTTGACGTTCTTAACCCGAAAGTCCGATTCGAGTATATACACACTCCAAATCCTTCGGACAACGACAATATATTAGAGGGGCTGAAACAATATTCTCTGATAGTCAACGCGACAGGCTTAGGAAAAGACGCCCCCGGCTCTCCAATAACCGATGAAGCGTCATTCCCTTCGCACAGTCTAATCTGGGAAATCAATTACCGTGGAGCACTTGATTTTATGCATCAGGCGAACAAGCACAAAACTACAAGGGATTTACATGTCGAAGACGGCTGGATCTATTTTATACACGGATGGACTCAGGTCATATCCGAGGTATTTCATATATCATCGAATGGCAAAATGCTTGAACTTTGCAATGGTATCGCAATGGAGATGAGAAATAGCGATTAGAAAAAACTATACGCTTTTCCTCACCCTTGCGCATAAATGTGGCGGCCAGCAATCGTTTTAGTTGTCAGGAAGGTATAGACCGCAATCAACACGGCAACGAGAATAAAAACGTTTGGAAGACCGTCATCAAGTGACATCCAGTAAGTAGCAAGATTTAACACAATGCTGCTATAATAACGATTTTTAATATAAACGCCCGTATATCCATAACTTCAAAGCCTTGTTTTATCTTATTGATCCTTGATACAACGGACAATACAACATACAATACCGAGAAAGCCACGCCTATGCCAATGGTCGCTACGTGCAATACACCATTTCCTCCTAAAAAATCAGGCATTACACCTGAAGCCAAAGTCACGTACTCTTGTGGAAGCCCTATAGTTTTTCCATCCAGTATAAGGTTATTTATACCCCGAAAAACCAGCATTCCGCCGAGTGTAACAATAAACGGAGGAATTTTGACATAGACTATCCAAAAACCCTGCCACATGCCGGCTAGCATACCGCATAAAAGCCCAAGCACAATTGACACAAAAACCGGTAGTCCCAAAAAGACGCTGAAATAAGCCGACATCGCGCTGACTAAGGCAACTATTGACCCTACCGACAAGTCGATGTTACTTCCTGTCAAAATGCAAAGCACCATCCCAATCGCCAAAATCAGAATATGACTGTTTTGAAGAATAAGTCTTGTTACGTTTCTTGGCATCAACAATATACCATCCGTTAAAAGCTGAAAAAATGCAACAATAACAATTAGCGCAATTAGCATGGCATACTGCCGCATATTGTTCCTGAAAACACCTTTGATTTTCAAAACTAAATCCAATCTCACCTCTCGTTACTGTCCCGAAGCCATAGGCTCAGAAGAATTTTGGATGATACAGCGCATCCGGTCTTACGCACATACCTTCAACAAATGGCGCAAATGACTTTAGCCCCGTTATTAAAAAGGCGCTTGAGCTCGGAGGATATTCCGAGGACACACTCCATACCGGAAAAAACGGAGGCACAAACCTTTTAACCGGATTTGCAAGAAACACTGTGCTTTCAGTCGCCGACAAGGTGGTTGACGCAGTCAAAAGCGGAGCTATCAAACATTTCTTTCTTGTAGGCGGCTGTGACGGCGCAAGGCCGGGAAGAAACTACTATACTGATTTTGCGCTCAAAACTCCGGCGGATTCTGTCATATTAACGCTTGCGTGCGGCAAATACCGGTTCAACGACTTGGATTTAGGCTATATAGGCGGTTTGCCGCGCATAATGGATATGGGACAGTGCAATGACGCTTATTCAGCCATACAAGTGACAGTAGCCTTAGCGGATGTTTTCAAGTGTTCGGTAAACGATCTACCCTTAACGCTTGTACTCTCTTGGTATGAACAGAAAGCAGTATGCATACTTTTGACCTTGCTTTCGCTCGGTATTAAAAATATATACATCGGTCCCAGCTTACCCGCATTTTTATCCCCTAATGTGTTGGGCGTACTGGTCGACAAATTCGGACTAAAGCACATAAGCACCCCCGAGGAGGATCTAAAAGCAATATTGGGATAAAAAAATAGAAAAAATCGAGTAGGAGGGACTAATTAAAGCCCCGAACTCTAACACCACCGTACGTGCCGTTCGGCATACGGCGGTTCAATAGTTTGAGTGCAATGCCTCGTAACAATCGGATATGTCATCTTAAAGTACGGCATTCAGCAAGTAATCCTGGACCAGCCGCACGATGTATTGCGCCATCAACGCCTCCGCCACCTATCAATGATGAGTTTGCGGCGTTTACTATCGCATCAGTCTTAACTTTTGTTATATCGTTGCGGATAATTTCAAGCGGCATGACTTCGCCTCCGTGTTGAAATACTTTTCATTTCCTGCTTTGACACTTTCTCATAGTCCTTCTCACCGCATTACCTATTAGTCTTCTTACTAAACTTTTTTATTTTTATACTTCAGCTCTGATCATATATCTACAAGTCGGTCGCTCCATCCCGTTAATAAGGTATGGTTTTATATCCGTTGCTTTCTTTTTATTAGGATTCTTTGCGTTCTATAATTCGTTTAATACAATCAGAGTCGCCTCCTTTTTATTATTCATCACTGCACTTGTTTCTCTTGCCTTTATCATCAAATTTGGATTTAAGCTCAAGTTGTACTTTTACAATTGTGACCCAAGCCCCATTTTACAGACACATAAAACATCAAGTATAATAAAAGAGAAGGATGTGTCAAGAAATGGGTAAAGTATACGATCAGTCATATAAAGTAGAGATCTGCAAGAGGGCGGTAAATGGTGGAGAAGCGGTTTCAAAAATATCCAGAGAAGTAGGAATAAGCGAAAACACCCTATACGGATGGGTAGCAAGATATCGAGAAAATAGCGAGAAACCTTTTGTTGGCAGCGGTCATGTAAAACCAGAAGATGAGGTATATAAGAAGCTTCAGCGTGAAAACAAGGAGTTGCGAGAGGAAAACGAAATATTAAAAAAGGCGGCAGCCTACTTCGCCAAAAACCAAAAGTAACAAGGTATAGGTTTATCAAGGCTGAATCCGCAAATTACAGGGTAACGAAGCTATGTGAGGT
>Ga0209316_100003_pt1 | contig 164052 bp, 132 predicted proteins | sample 3C3metaG_FD_184150 | JGI IMG/M metagenome (GOLD analysis project Ga0209316, IMG submission 184150) | Freshwater bacterial and archeal communities from Indian Creek, Illinois, USA - 3C3 metaG (SPAdes) (version 3) | ecosystem: Environmental > Aquatic > Freshwater > Unclassified | place: USA... | reverse complement strand
CGCAACGAACTTCTTCATGCACAAGTTAGCATTCTGAAGCATATCAAGACAGCAAAAATGTATGGCATTCCATCAAGGTTAACGCTTCACCTTAAAAAGATATACCAGGTTATGGGCATCAAAAACAGCGAAACACCATACAGTATATAATCCCGATTACATAAAATGTAAGAAAAGTAGTGCCTAAGCAAAAAGCTACTATACAGATTATCACGGCATTATGCGAAAAAGGGGTTGAAGTCGGGAAAAAACTGAAATGTTCTTGCGCCTCAGCAAACTTCGGTACAATGCAATGCTGGAATCAGTACACTGCAATACACATCGCAATTTTACAAAAGAAAACCTTTTGTCCCTTGCAGACTGCAGCTTTATCCAACGGGCTGAAAACATATTGATAACAGGGGCTACAGGATGTGGAAAAAGCTACCTTGCCTGTGCTTTGGGCAGGCAAGCCTGTGGTCTGGGATACAAAACCATGTACTTTGGCATGACCCGTTTAATAGAAAAAATTGCACAAGCTAAACTTGATGGGTCCTATGTAAAGTTTATCAACCAATTGGGAAAAACAAACCTTATAATCCTGGATGATTTTGGGTTACAGCCAATGGACACAATAACCCGGCTATCATTGCTGCAAATACTGGAGGACAGGTATGGGAAAAAATCAATCATTGTAACATCACAGCTCCAAATATCTAAATGGCATCAATATATTGACGACCCAACAATAGCTGATGCAATAATGGACAGAATGGCAGTAAATGCATCCAAAATAGATTTAAAGGGGGAATCACTTAGAAGGAAAAATTAATGTATATTTACTTCTCAAATTTGTTCTTTTTTATGTACACTTTCCTCCGGAATCCATTGTACACTTTGCAGCGAAATCAGTTGTACACTTTCACCGAAATATTCACCTTGGAAATACAATAGAGAATTCAGCTATGCCAGAAGACCCTTTGTAGTCGTCAATACAGAAAATGGACGAAAATATTATTGGGGGATGAGACAATGTGTGGCAGCCAGCCAGTATTTACATCAACTACTCCATTCTGGCAGCTTGACACATGGAGGAGTGAAAATTAACAGCCTTCTTGGTAATATTCTGAATGAAAATGGAAAGAAATTTAGGAATTCGGTTACAAAATGGTTAAAGAACAATACTGACTTAGTTGTCTGGGATTACGAAGTTACTATAAAACCTAGGGGTCATTTTAATGCCGACAAAGACTATGGCGATTGTGATATTCTTGCTTATGATCCGACCATAAATCGAGTGTATAATATCGAATGCAAACGAACAGTGGCAGCAAGAAATATTCATCAAATGAAAAAAGAAATGGATGATTATTTGGGGCGAGCTGGTCAGAAGAAAAAAGTAGCCAAACATGTTGAAAGAGATAATTGGCTACAAGCTAATTTGGATCAGGTAAAAACTTTGGTGGGTGCAACAGAACCGCCTAAAGTGAAATCTATAATTCTGACTTCTGAGCTAATTCCAACAAGATACCTTAGAACTGGAGAAATACCTTTACCCATAATAAGCTATCGAGAATTAAAAAGGAATGGATATGAAGAACTTATAAACTGCTAAATATGAGGGAACACAGCACTCAACATTGTATAAGCGTAATGCGGGCAGAATGGCTATAATTGAGCATTTTTGCTCCCATCAAACTTTACATTAGGCGGACATTTAATTGCTCCGAAACCCCGCACTACGCTTATCCTTGACCGTTGGCACAAATATGAAGTAACTATAAACCACCTTCGCGCCGTTGTTTACTGGGAATGTATGGTTTTAGGGTTTTGATTTTAACATGGAAAGCCTTCGCTCTTATTTAAATATTAAGCATACTTGTGCTAACATATCACTTAACTATATCAATCCATGGAGCGAATTAAAGTATTCAAAACATCAAACATTTTTGCAAGATTGTCTTTGGGTATTGGTGCCTTTTTACTATTAACGAGCATTATTCTAACCGTCACGGCAATTAAGCAAGGATTCAATACGCAGTTTCCATCCGGTGATTGGAATTCTGTAATTTTTACAATACAAGGCTTCCTTTTTCTCATAATGGGGATTGGGTATAAAATCAGCAGGAAGTATTTCATTGAGTGGGGTGAGGATGAATTAAGGTACCTTCTTCCAGCCACAAAGAAATTAGAGGCAATAAAGTTTGCAGATATTCACTCGGTTCGGGTAAAACTATTCGAAATAGAGCTTCAATTGGCTGAAGGCACCAGGAATCTGGATTTGAGCAACCTGCAGTTTAAAGACCTTAAAAAAATAAAGGAGAGGTTTGAGAGCCTGAAAGGAGTTAGAAAAGACTTGTGCCAACAAGGACAATAAAGCTCAGTTGGTTGTCACATTTTTTGCAAAAAGGCGGGTGCAAAAGAATGCACAATACCGTATGGCAGCGGGCACACAAACGGCTTTTATTGGCGGGCCTGTTACAGACAATAACATAAAAAATGAATACAAGCCATAATTATACTGTTTACAGCAATACCCTTTACATCTTCGAATCGTTAGTGAATGAAGAGAAAACCGGTAAGTGGCTTTATGAAGATTTAGTTCGGTTTACTTATGTAAGCGATATTTATCAAATGAGGTATATTCCATTTGAGAGTAAAAAACAAATTTTTCAAGAATTAGAAAATATAAAGGTTGAAATAAAAACTGAACTGAGATTACCAACAATCCACATCGAAGCTCATGGAGACACTGAAGGATTCGAAATTGCTCAAACAAAAGAAGATATCTCTTGGAGAGAACTAAATAATGAATTAAGCGAAATCAACTTTCTATGCCGAAACAACCTGATTTTATCACTTGGAATCTGCAATGGGCATTACATTAATTTGGACATGATTAAATTCTTTGAAGAATAGTCAAGGAGTAAAACCCATTGTGGGTTATATGTTCATAAAATTTGCTAAAAAATTGAAAATTAAAAGTATAAGAGCAAATTTGACAGCAAAATTTTCCGTAAAAAACTATCTTTAACCCAAATTTAACAAAACCCTGTTTGCCCATGAAAACCAAACTTATTATTGCTGCCGTGGTTACGGCGTTGATACTCATTGTTGTATGGTTCACCAGGCCGTATCTGCCTACCTATCCTCAAACAGCCACCGTTGATGTGGTTGACAATTACTTTGGAGTAGAAGTGCCCGACCCGTTTCGTTGGCTCGAAGACCATAAATCGGCCGAAGCCCGTGAATGGATTGAAGCACAAAACAATGTTACCTTCGCGTATCTCGAAAGGATTCCTTTCAGGGAACAAATCCGCAACAGACTTACCGAGATATGGAATTTTGAGCGTTACACTGCTCCCTTCTGGGAGAATGGGCGGTATTTTTTCTACAGAAACGATGGGCTTCAGAATCAAAGTGTCCTTTTTGTAAGGGAGGGACTTGATGGTGAGCCTCGGGTGCTGCTCGATCCAAACCAGATTGCCGTAGATGGTACGGCTGCGCTTTCGGCAGTCGGGATATCGAACGATGCCCGTTATCTGGCATACAGCATTGCGCAGGGAGGCTCCGACTGGAATGAGATTTTTGTGAGAAATATCGATACCGGCGAAGATCTGGATGTACGCATCCCCTGGGTGAAATTTTCCGGGATTGCCTGGCGTGGCAACGGATTTTATTACAGTCGCTTCGATGCGCCTGTCCCCGGTCAGGAGTTGCTTGCCGTGAACGAAAATCACCGTGTGTATTTTCACCAGTTGGGCACCCCGCCTCATACCGATCGCTTAGTGCACAGCAATCCTGCACACCCGCGCAGAACCTACAGGGCATTCACTACCGACGACGAACGCTTCCTGCTGATCAGCGAAGCTGAAACTACCTTCGGCAATGCGGTGCTTTTTAAAGATTATTCAAAGCCCGGCTCACAACTGTCGTACTTAATTGAGGGCTTTGAATACGATAACCGGGTTGTGGACCATATTGACGGTAAGTTTTTGGTGCTTACCAACAACAATGCCCCCATGTACCGGCTGGTACTGATTGATCCGGCAAACCCATCGCCTGAGAACTGGCAGGAGATCATACCCGAAACCGAACACCTGCTCAGGGGGGTTAGTCTGATTTATAACAGGTTGTTTGCACATTATTTTGAAAATGTGATGAGCAAGGTGTATATCCATAGCTTAGATGGCCAACGGATTGGTGAGCTTGAACTGCCCGGCATAGGCACCCTTGGTGCTTTCAGTGGGAAAAGGGACGAGCCCGGGGCATTCTTCACTTTCAGTTCATTCACTTTCCCTACAACAGTTTTTCAATACAATGCTGCAACGAACACCCATGAGGTGTATTTTGCCCCCGAAGTAGATTTCGACCCCAATGCTTTCGAAACCCGGCAGGTGTTCTTTCCAAGCAAGGATGGTACGATGATTCCCATGTTCATTACACACAAAAAAGGCCTTAGGATGAATGGCCGGAATCCTACGCTGCTCTACGGATACGGGGGCTTTAATATCAGCAGGCCTCCAAGGTTTGATATATCGCGACTGATTTTGCTGGAGAATGGAGGTGTGTTTGCCGTTGCAAACATCAGGGGCGGAGGCGAATTTGGGCTGGAATGGTACAAAGCGGGCACCAGACTCAATAAGCAGAATGTTTTCGACGATTTCATTGCCGCGGCAGAATTCCTGATAGCCGAAAACTATACCTCGCCTCGAAGGCTTGCAATACAGGGTGTTTCCAACGGTGGACTGCTGGTTGGGGCGGTTACCAACCAACGCCCAGACTTGTTTGCGGTGGCATTCCCTGATGTCGGCGTTATGGATATGCTGCGTTTCCACCTGTTCACCATCGGATGGGCTTGGGTTACCGATTACGGCTCAAGTGAAAATGAGGAGGATTTTCATAATCTGCTGTCATTTTCGCCCTTGCACAATATACAGGATGGGGTGAGATACCCTGCTGTGTTGGTAACAACCGCCGATCACGACGACAGAGTGGTGCCTGGGCATAGTTTTAAATACATTGCAGAGTTGCAACGGAGCAAGGCGGGAAGGAACCCGGCCCTCATACGCATCGAAACCCGTGCCGGACACGGAGCCGGAAAGCCTGTTTCCATGGTTATAGATAGACTTACGGATGTTTACTCCTTCATGTTCTACAATATGGGCATACGACCCAGGTATTAAAACAAGAGGCCCCGAAAGGGGCCTTTGTTTTTCAAATCCGAACCATTGCATTTCTGCAACGATCTATTTTATGATGGTCATCTCATCTATCAGGTGGCGTGCGCCTGCAAACTTATCAATGATAAACAGGATGTATCGGGCATCCACGCTGATGGCTCGCTGGGTTGCATTCTCAAACATGATATCGCCGCTCATAGCCTCCCAGTTGCCGTCAAACGCCAATCCTATCAGGTGGCCGTCCCCATTGATTACCGGACTTCCTGAGTTGCCTCCGGTAATATCGTTGTTGGATATAAAGTTTACATACATTACCCCGTTCTCAGCATAAGGGCCAAAGTTCCGGGTTTCATATAGCTCCCTGAGTTTGGCCGGCACAATAAACTCATGGTGATTGGGGTTTTCCTTTGCCATAACCCCACTCAAGGAGGTCTGGTAATTAAAAAACACCGCATCTGCTGCCTTGTACCCACTTATCGTTCCGTAGGTAAGCCGCAGGGTGCCGTTGGCATCCGGGTAAAAGGGTGTGTCGGGGTTCATTTCCCTGAGGCCTTTGATGTAAATCCTCTCTGCCCTGTTGAAACGGGTTACATATTGCTGCAATCGGGTATTTGCCTCATTGAAATGCTCCTGCACCGACCTTACCGCCTGAAACAGTGGGTCGTTTCTAAGTGTCCTTGCATTGGGGTTGTCCAGAAACTTTAGCAGGCGGTCGGCGCTGGCAAAGATGCTCCTTCTGAATACATCCTCTGCAAATCTGTTAAAGTCATTGCGGTAGCGGCGTTCGATGGTTTGGAAAATTCCCGGCAGTGTTTCTTTAGGAAGCCTTTTGGCATATTCTTCAAAAGCAGCCGCCCACAAATCTCTTTCCACCTGAAGGTTGTAGTTGCGGAATGTCCTTTCGGCGGCACCGCGCAATCTGGTAATCATTGCGTTGCGTTCTTCTGTTCTACCCTCAGCTTCCAGCAAGGGTAACAACTCCATGAAACCGACAGCCAGATTGAAGTTTGAGGGTCCGGTTGCCATCGCTTCCATATATATGAAGTTCAGGGAGTTGAATGTTGCCATGCCTTCGTAGATAGCCCGGAACTCATCCATAAGCCAGCCGTATTCTGCTTTGCGAGCCTCGTTGGCCATGGCCCATGCCATGAAAGCGCGTTCCCGCTCCCTTTTGCTTTCGGCTACATCGTTCAGTTCCAAGGCCCGTTGCATTCCGATAAACTTTTTCCACCAATTGGCAACCCCCGACTGCCTTGTGGCATATTGTATGCGGGTTTTATCGTCGGCAGCCATTGCCGCTTCAATAATGTCAAGCTTTCTCCTGCGGATTTCTATGCGTGGAGGATACTGCATCTTTTGGTTGAATTCGATGCCGTAGGAGGTTAGGTAGCGCTGTGTGGCACCGGGGAAGCCCATCACCATGGCAAAATCGCCTTCATTTACTCCCCTGATCGAGATGGGAAGGTAATGGCGTGGTCTCAGCGGAATGTTTTCGGGACTGAAGTCGGCCGGCTTACCGTCGGGGCCTGTATAAATCCTGAACAGGGTGAAGTCGCCCGTATGGCGCGGCCACATCCAGTTGTCGGTATCGCCTCCAAACCACCCGATGCTGTTGGGCGGAGCGCCAACTAAGCGCACATCGGTAAAGGTTTCAATTACAAATAGGTGAAATTCGTTGCCTGCAAACATGGGCCTTACGGTTGCAGTGTAGTGGGTGCCATCCACTGCTGCTCTCTCCAGTTCGGCACTTTTGGTGCGGATGGCCATGGCCCGTTCCGCTTCGGTCATATCGGGACGCAGCACTGTGTTCATCTGTTGCGTAACATCTTCTACCCTCACAATAAACCGTGCCACCATGCCCGGATTGGGCAGCTCGTCTGCTTTGGTTTGTGCCCAAAACCCATCGCGCAGCAGGTTGCGTTCCAGGGTGCTGTGGGCTTGTATGCGGCCGGTGGCGCAATGGTGGTTGGTGAGCATTAAGCCCTGGGGCGAAATCATCTCGGCAGTGCAACCGCCTATGCTCACAATGGCGTGTAGCAGGCTGGGCTGGTCGGTGCTGAAAATCTGTTCGCGGGTAAGGTTCAGTCCCATAGACTGCATGCGTTGCATCAGGGCGTCGTCAAGTTGCCACGGAAGCCACATGCCCTCGTCGGCCTTCGCCGGAGCACTCGCAAGCACCATGCACACTATTGCCACAAGCAATAAGGTTCGTTTCATAATCATTGAATTTAATTGGAAATAATTGGGTTTAGAGATTTTTAATATGATACAATTTGACAAGAAAAATAACGAAAAGTTTACCGTGTTTTAACGCTTGGAAAATCTTTTCAGAAACATGCTCAAAGACTACCGTTCATTCGCCGGGTGAATGATTGGCCTCGCCTGCAATGGCGCTGAGATGCCTATCTGTTAGCCCTCTCTTTTTAATGCATCCCATTTTACGAATCATCACTTCGTGGTTTCTAATTAGGTTCATGCCCAACAGACGCTTCGGGGGTTAAACAAATTTCTCGCCTTTTTTTAGTCGTATGTCAGTTATAAATCGGCGGATTTCCTGCTCGTTGCTTTTGCGGCATATCAGCAGGGAGTGGTCGGCTTCCGATACGATAAAATCCTCCAGACCCTGCAGCACTACTAATTTGTTGGTGGGCACATTCACCACGCAGTTTTTCACATCATAGAGCATCACATTCTTTCCGGCAACCGCATTTTCGTTGGCATCTTTTTGCTGAATGGCATGGAGCGACCCCCAAGTGCCTAAGTCCGACCATCCGAAGTCGGCTGCAATAACAAAAACATTCTCTGCCTTTTCCATGATGGCATAGTCAATGGAAATGCTCTTGCAAGCTTCGAATGCCGTTTCGATAAAAGGCGATTCACCGGGGGTATTGTATTTTCCCTCTCCCTCACGAAATACGAAGCTGATCTCCGGCTGATACTTTTCAAAAGCTTCCTGTATGGCACTTGCCGACCAGATAAAGATTCCGCTGTTCCACAGGAAATCGCCGCTTTTCAGAAACGATTCAGCCAGTTCCAGGTTGGGCTTTTCGGTGAATGTCTTTACTTTTTTCATGTTTTCGTTAACAGGCCACGGTTTTCCTTCCTGATACTGGATGTATCCATACCCTGTGTCGGGGCGGTGGGGTGTGATGCCCAATGTGATCAGCCAGTTTTTGTCCCTTGCCGCCTGCAACCCCAGTCCGATGATACGGCTGAACTCCTGCTCCTGCAAAATCACATGGTCGGAGGGAGCAAAAACCAGGCAGGCCTCTGGATCCATTGATTGGATTTTCCACGATGCATAAGCGATGCAGGGTGCTGTGTTCTTGCGGGTAGGCTCGCTGATGACCCTGTCGGGACTGATGCCGGGAATATGCTCAAGTACAAGGTTAAGATACCGCTTGTTGGTAATCACGAAGATGTTTTCGGGGGGTACCACACTCAGAAACCGTTCGTAAGTTTGACGGATCAATGACTTCCCGGTGCCCAGAATATCGAGAAACTGCTTGGGTCTGGCGCTGGTACTCATGGGCCAGAACCGCTCTCCGATTCCGCCGGCCATAATGATGGCATAGTTATGTTTGTGGTCTTGATTCATAATTGAATTGTTTTAAATATAAATATACAATCTTTCCAGTAGATTTTCGATGTTCTTTTTTCTGCGTCCATCTGCGGTAATCTGCGTGATCCGCGGGATTATTGTTTTTTCCCGCAGATTTTCGCAGATCATTTTTCTGCGTCCATCTGCGGTTATCTGCGTGATCTGCGGGCAAATTCTTCCCGCAGATTTTCGCAGATTTTTTTTCTGCTATCATTTGCGTGATCCGCGGGATTGTTTTTTCTCTCCCGCAGATTTTCGCAGATTTCTTTTCTGCAATCAGTTGCGTGATCCGCGGGCAAATTCTTTCTCGCAGATTTATTCATTTACAATCCATTTACTTTTCTAAATATTGATTTTTCAATATCTACACAATTAAAATTCACCAACAAGCCCAATTTCAAACCTGACAACTTCAAATAAGTTAATACCTGTTTATGGTGGACCTCTGCCAGATTTTCCACCGATTTTATTTCAATGATTACCTTGTCCTCCACCAGCAAATCAATCCGGTATCCTAAATTCAAATTTATGTCCTCATACACCAGAGGCAAAGGAACCTGAGTTTTTACTTTGAATCCTACTTTTAGGAGTTCGTGCATTAAGACTGCTTCATAAGCAGACTCAAGTAAACCGGGCCCCAATTCGTTAAACACTTTAAAAATGGCGCCTCTAACTTTGTAAGAAATTTCGTTCTCTGTCATAGTTTGGCTTTTAAAGTTTATCTATAGTCCATCTATGTGATCCGCGGGAATACTTTTTTCTTCTCCCGCAGATTTTCGCAAATCATTTTTCTGCGTCTATCTGCGTTCATCTGCGCAATCAGCGGGATTATTGTTTTTTTCCCGCAGATTTTCGCAGATTTAATCTGGCTCTTTTTCTGCGTCCATCTGCGGTTATCTGCGTGATCTGCGGGATTTCTTTTTTTTCTCCCGCAGATTTTCGCAGATTCTTTCTGCAATCATTTGCGTGATCCGCGGGATTATGTTTTCTCCCGCAGATTTTCGCAGATTCTTTCTGCAATCATTTGCGTGATCCTCGGGATTATGTTTTCTCCCGCAGATTTTCGCAGATTTAATCTGGCTCTTTTTCTGCGTCTATCTGCGTCCATCTGCGCAATCAGCGGGATTATTGTTTTTTTCCCGCAGATTTTCGCGGATTTTCTCTGGCTTTTTTCTGCGTCCATCTGCGGTTATCTGCGTGATCTGCGGGATTTCTTTTTTTTCTCCCGCAGATTTTCGCAGATTCTTTCTGCAATCATTTGCGTGATCCGCGGGATTATTGTTTTTTCCCGCAGATTTTCGCAGATTTTATCTGGCTCTTTTCTGCGTCTATCTGCGGTTATCTGCGTGATCTGCGGGCAAATTCTTCCCGCAGATTTTCGCAGATTTTTTTTCTGCTATCATTTGCGTGATCCGCGGGATTGTTTTTTCTCTCCCGCAGATTTTCGCAGATTTCTTTTCTGCAATCAGTTGCGTGATCCGCGGGCAAATTCTTTCTCGCAGATTTATTCATTTACAATCCATTTACTTTTCTAAATATTGATTTTTCAATATCTACACAATTAAAATTCACCAACAAGCCCAATTTCAAACCTGACAACTTCAAATAAGTTAATACCTGTTTATGGTGGACCTCTGCCAGATTTTCCACCGATTTTATTTCAATGATTACCTTGTCCTCCACCAGCAAATCAATCCGGTATCCTAAATTCAAATTTATGTCCTCATACACCAGAGGCAAAGGAACCTGAGTTTTTACTTTGAATCCTACTTTTAGGAGTTCGTGCATTAAGACTGCTTCATAAGCAGACTCAAGTAAACCGGGCACCAATTCGTTAAACACTTTAAAAATGGCGCCTCTAACTTTGTAAGAAATTTCGTTCTCTGTCATAGTTTGGCTTTTAAAGTTTATCTATAGTCCATCTATGTGATCCACGGGAATACTTTTTTCTTCTCCCGCAGATTTTCGCAAATTTAATCTGTGCACTTTTCTGCGTCTATCTGCGGTTATCTGCGTGATCCGCGGGAATACTTTTTTCTTCTCCCGCAGATTTTCGCAAATCATTTTTCTGCGTCTATCTGCGTTCATCTGCGCAATCAGCGGGATTATTGTTTTTTTCCCGCAGATTTTCGCAGATTTAATCTGGCTCTTTTTCTGCGTCTATCTGCGTTCATCTGCGCAATCAGCGGGAAATGTTTTTTCTTCTCCCGCAGATTTTCGCAGATCTTTTCTCTGCGTCCTTATCTGCGTCCATCTGCGCAATCAGCGGGAAATGTTTTTTCTTCTCCCGCAGATTTTCGCAGATATCTTTTCCGTATTCAATTTCGTAACCCGAAGGAAAGCTCTTTCGTCGTATTGGTATAAACGGTCAAAAAAAATGATTTACTTTTCCTTGTTAATGTCAGGTGGTTTTTCTTGTTGTATCATCGTCTTTTGCGCTTGTCTGTATAAAAATGCTTATTTGGTTCCTTGGTAGGGAGACTCTACCGGTGTTACGCTGGCCATTGGCTGAAACAGGTAGCGCCGTTTGGTGCTGATGCACAGACAGCGGTACCTCTTGCGCAGCTTGTCTTCTTTCAGGTAGGTCATACCGTTGCCTGCCACGAACATGGCATCTCGGGGAAGGTCTTCCAGAAACTTTTTCAAGTGTTGGGTATCCGGCTCGGGATCGAACAGGCTCAGCAGCCTTTGCAGCTTAGGGCTTCCCAGTCCGGCAGCCGTCACCTCCTGGCTATACTCTTCAATGGCATCTCTAAGCACCGGGTGAAAGCATTGTGCATGGCAGAAATGGCGCAGCAGCCATCCGAAAGCCTGCTTCCATTCCTGACCGTGAGGATCGGCCCGACGGCCAAATCGCGTGTGTACCTGCCAGTGGGCATACTCGTGCAGGAATACAATCAAAAAGGCATACACATTCAGGTTTCCGTTTACGCTGATACGGGCCGGTGCACCATTGTGTCCGGGGCGAAAGTCACCCAGCTTGGTGTTCCTCCCCCGGTGGATAACCAGCCGGATGCCCTCCCGGCTAATCAGCTCAGAAACCTGGTCCAGGGCCTCTATGGGAAGGTGCTTTGCCAGATTCTTTTTTGCTGCCTGCAACATGTTGTAGTGTGTCTGTTTGGGTTGCTATGGGTATTGTAAACGGTTTATAAGGTAAACGGCTTAAGTCCTGCTTTTCGGTATGGATTCCCGGCGCATTCGACTCTTGGGGCAACCCCACTGTTAGCGCCATGCTTAGGCCTGAAAACACATTGTCAAATGTAGCAATTAATCAGCCAGAGGGAGGGAATGCCGGGTTTAATTTGGCCTAAGACGCAAAATTTCTGTACTTTTGTACTTTACCCGTCTAACCCATGGATTTCTTTTTTCATGCAGGCCGTTATTTCCAGTTGATGGTGCAGGTGTTGAAAAGGCCCGAAAATCCTTCCATTTATTACAGGCAAATCATTGTGGAGATGGACTATTTAGGGATTCAGAGCCTTGGCATAGTGAGTATCATCTCTGTATTTATGGGAGCGGTACTTACCATCCAAACCGCCTTCAACACCGAACATCCCATGTTGCCCATATATGCCATCGGGTTTGCTACCCGCCAGGCCATTATCCTGGAGTTTGCACCTACCATTGTAAGCCTTATACTGGCCGGAAAGGTGGGCTCGCGCATCGCATCTGAGATTGGCACAATGCGGGTTACCGAGCAGATTGATGCCTTGGAGATAATGGGGATCAACTCGGCGGGCTACCTGATTCTGCCCAAGACCATCGCCTTGGTAATCATCAATCCTGTGCTGATTGTTATCAGCATGTTTCTGGGCATCTTGGGCGGTTATTTGGTGTCGGCTATCACCCATGTGATGCCAGTGGGGCATTATATCTACGGGGTGCTGTTCGACTTCTCACCCTTCGATATTTACTATGCCCTTATCAAAACGGTAGTCTTTGCTGTAATTATTGCCACAGTGTCGGGCTATTACGGCTATTACACCCGTGGCGGCGCCCTCGAGGTGGGCCAGGCAAGCACCAAGGCCGTGGTGATGAGCAGTATTTTTATCATCCTGTTTAACCTGATACTCACCCAACTGTTGCTGGCATGATAAAGGTTTCAGATGTATCAAAGAGCTTTGACGGGGTACCGGTGCTAAAAAACATCTCCACCCAATTCGAAAGGGGAAGCACCAACCTGATTATCGGACAGAGCGGCTCCGGCAAGACGGTACTGCTCAAATGCATTGTAGGGATGCTCGAATGCGACCAGGGTTCCATTCATTATGAAGACCTGGAAATCACCCGGATGAACTTCTCACAGCGCCGTGTATTAAGGCAGCAGATAGGTATGCTGTTTCAGGGAGGCGCCCTGTTCGATTCCATGACTGTTGAGGAAAACATCATCTTTCCTCTCAATATGTTCAGTACCCTCTCCAAAGAGCAGAAGCTTGAGCGGGCCAACTTTTGCCTCAAGCGGGTAGATCTGGGTAATGTAAACCACATGTACCCTTCCGAGCTGAGTGGGGGTATGAAGAAAAGGGTTGCCATTGCACGGGCCATTGCCAACAAGCCCAACTACCTCTTCTGTGATGAGCCTAACTCGGGCCTCGACCCCCGCACGGCAATCCTCATTGACAACCTGATCAAGGAAATCACCAAGGAATTTAATATTACAACAATCATCAATACCCACGATATGAACTCCGTGATGGAGATCGGCGACAAGGTGGTTTTTATTCATAAGGGCGAGCTGTGGTGGGAGGGTTCCAACCAGGATATTCTGCATTCGGGCAATGAGAAGCTCGACTATTTTGTGTATTCGTCGGAGCTTATGAATAAGTTAAAAAAATAATACCCGCAGAGGCCATGATCGTATTTGCAAGGATAGTGAAAGAGAGCACCCTGTTTGCCTTCACGGCAGCGCTGGCCAACAAAATGCGTACCGTGCTTACTCTGCTTGGTATCACCATTGGAATATTTTCTATTATCCTGGTATTCTCTGTGTTGGATGGACTGGAGCGCCAGGTGCGCGACAGCATTAGGGCATTGGGCGACAATGTGGTGTATGTTCAGAAATGGCCCTGGGTGTTTGAGGGCGATTTTCCCTGGTGGAGGTATGTCAACCGTCCGGTGCCCCACATGAGGGAATTGCCCGTGATCCTGCAACGGGCGCAGACAGTGGAGGCTGCAGCATTCATGGCGAGTACATCCCAAAACATTGAATATGGCGCCAACAGCATACAGAATGCCAGCCTGGTTGGGGTCTCCGATTTGTACCAACGGGTACGAACAGTAGATATAGCAAAGGGAAGGTACCTTTCAGCTGCCGAATTTCAGAGGGGGGTGAATGCGGTTATCATAGGATATGATATTGCTCAGGGTCTCTTCGACGACAACGACCCCATTGGCAGGAATGTCAGGTTCTTCGGACGCGAAGCCACAGTGGTGGGAGTGTTTGCAAGGGAAGGAACAGGCATGTTCGGCGTAAGCCACGATAACTGGGTACTCACCCCCCTGCTGTACCTCAACCGTTTTGTGGATGTGAATTCTGAAGGGCTCAACCCCCAAATCATGGTAGAGGCACGGGAGGGAGTGGACAATGAGGAGATGATTAGCGAACTTACAGGTATCATGCGGGCTGTGCGCCGTCTGCACCCGGCCGAAGAGGACAACTTCGCACTGAACCAAAGCAGCCTCCTCACCCAGCAAACCGACAGTCTGTTTTCCGTGATTTCCTTGGCAGGATGGATTATCGGCGGGTTCTCGATATTGGTGGGAGGATTCGGCATTGCCAATATCATGTTTGTATCGGTGCGCGAGCGCACCTCAATCATAGGAATACAAAAGGCCCTGGGGGCCAAACGGTTTTTCATCCTGGTTCAGTTTCTGTTCGAGTCTGTTCTGCTCAGCCTTATGGGCGGAGTGGTGGGACTTTTGCTTGCCCTGGGGGCTACCGCGGCCCTCTCGCATTTTGCAGCCATGGACTTCAACCTTACCCTGGGCAATGTGTTGCTGGGCATCAATGTGTCGGCCATCATAGGGGTGGTATCGGGCTTTGTACCTGCATGGTCGGCCTCCCGGCTCGACCCCGTGGAGGCTATCCGTTCCACAGGATAGGTCCCCCGGCAGGAGATCCGTTACAAAAATGAAACGCATTTTAAATTTTAACCAAATAAGGTATGTCTGATAAAAAAGTACTATTGGTAATTCTCGACGGCTGGGGTCAGGGCGATGGCAGTCCCTCCGATTTAATTGCGCATGCCCGTGTGCCTTTTACACGCCATCTCACCCAAACCGTGCCCCATACCTTGCTGCAGACCTCGGGCGAGGATGTTGGCCTGCCCATAGGACAGATGGGCAACTCCGAGGTTGGCCACCTGAACATCGGCGCGGGCAGGGTAGTGTTTCAGGAATTAGTAAAAATCTCCAAAGCCATCAGAGAGGGCAGCTTTCATAAAGAGCTTGTGGTGATAGAGGCGCTGGAATATGCAAAAGCAAACAACAAAAAGATCCATTTGCTGGGTCTGGTGTCAAACGGCGGGGTACATTCGGCAATGGACCACCTGTATGGCTTTTGCGATGTGGCAAAGCAGCAGGGCTTCGACCGGCTGTACATCCACGCTTTCACCGATGGCCGCGACACCGACCCCAAAAGCGGTGCGGGTTTTCTTCATGAGGTGGAGCAATACCTGCAGCACTCGGCAGGTACCATTGCCAGTGTGTGCGGCCGCTACTACGCCATGGACAGGGATAAGCGATGGGAGCGCATCAGGCTGGCATACGACCTTCTGCTCCACGGAAAGGGAGAGCAGTTCGCTTGCCCGTTGGAGGCTGTTAATGCTTCTTACCAGGCCGGCATTACCGACGAATTTATCACTCCAAAGGTGATCACAGGAGCCGATGGCAAGCCCCTGGCTACCATTGCACAGGGCGATGTGGTGATCTGCTTTAATTTCCGTACCGACCGCCTGCGTGAGATTACCACAGTGCTTACCCAGCAGGACATGCCCGAGCACGGCATGCAAACCCTGCCCTTGTATTTCGTAACCATGACCCGGTACGATGAGTCGTACAAAGGTGTGCTTGTGATTTACGAGAAAGATGACCTGGAGCATACCTTAGGCGAGGTGCTGGCATCCCATGGCAAGACCCAGCTGCGTATTGCCGAGACGGAGAAATATCCGCATGTAACCTTCTTCTTCAACGGGGGGCGGGAGGAGTCGTTTGCCGGCGAGGAGCGGATTATGGTGCCCTCTCCCAAGGTGGCCACTTACGACCTGCAACCGGAGATGAGCGCACCCGGCGTTACCCAAAAGGTGGTTGAAGCCATCCGCACCGGAAAGTACGATTTCATCTGCCTCAACTTCGCCAATGCCGACATGGTAGGCCATACGGGAGTTCCCGAGGCCATCACCCGTGCTCTCGAAACTGTGGATGGCTGCCTGAAACAGACAGTGGAGGCCGCACGCCAAATGGGCTATCAGGTAATCATCACCGCCGACCATGGCAATGCCGACTTCGCCATAAACCCCGACGGCTCGCCCAATACAGCGCATACCACAAACCCGGTGCCATGCTGGCTGGTAGCCGACGGCTACTCCCGCATCAACCCCGGCAGGCTTGCCGACCTGGCACCCACAGTACTGAGTATGATGCAGATCGAGATACCTGCTGCCATCAACGGGAAGGTGCTGGTGGAGTAAAGGATACCTTGATACTCACCGGGGCATTTTCAAGCGTTCCCATTCGCACAAAAGGAAAGGCGCTGAAAACGATTTTTGGATTCGCTTTCAGTGCCTTTTCACGCCCCGGCCGGTTCAGGCCTTATCCCCTTGCTTGGTCTCGCCTTCGCAGCAGCACTCACAATGCTTAAGGGCGAAGACCGCAATAATTAGAAATATCCCGGCAATCACAAAACCTACTCCGGGATAGAAATAGTTTTTCCAGTGGCTGTCCAGAAAATACCCTCCCGCAAAAACAGAAATGATACCCAGAAGCATCATCACAGCCCCTCCGGCTGCGCACACCCAACCGAAAATTGTCAGAATCTTTGTCATGGATACAAGGTTTTAATTTAACGATAAGTGTATGATGCAAATATAGAAATAGTTTCGGTTTATCGCAATCGGTACAAAAATATTTATATCAAATATATTATTGCATCTTCATCACCCGTTTCATGCGGGTTTCTCCGTTGATGCGCACCTGAATGATGAATATCCCATTTTGGAGTGTGTGCATAGGGATGGTAACGAAGTTCACGCCTTTGATGAGTTCCTGGGAAGGTATTTCCCACAGGCGGTTTCCGTAGATGTCGTAGAGTGCTATCTGAGCTTCGTCTTCTTTGGGCACCACAATGGGCAGATTGGTTGTAGCTGTTGCGGGGTTTGGGCGAGGATCCAGCAGCTGGAACGACTCCCTTAACGACAGGCAGCGGGTGTTGTTGCCGGTGTTGATGTCGGAGGGCAGGTGTGCCGGTGTGATAGCAGTAACACAGATGTATGCGGGTTGCTCATTGGGCCTCAGGGGAAACTGTGCCCTGAAAGAATACGAGGTGATGTCGCCGGTGCGCAGGCGTCCGCTCCACACCTCCCGTATGGGTCTTCGTCCTTCCATGTGCAGGTCAAGCATCAGGGTGTCCAGGTCGCGGGTACCCAGATTGAGCAGGTTGGCGGTGATCTGCATGAATCCTGCGTGGTGGGAGTATCCTATCTGTGTAATGGCTGCATCCATCACTATGGGCACAACCCGTATCTCCCGGCTGAGGGTGTCGATACATCCGTGCTGACTGGTGGCAGTGAGCAGTATCCGGAAGCGGCCGTCGGTTCGGAAGGTATGCACCGGTGCCGGCAGGGCAGAGGCAGGGCTGCCGTCGCCGAAGTTCCACAGAAATTGGTTTGCTCCCGTGCTGAGGTTGGTAAATGCCACATTCAGGGGCGATGCTCCCATGTCGGGTGCAAAAGAAAATGCGGCCGTGGGTGAGGGATGCACCACAATGTTACGGGTGGTTTGATTGCGGCAGCCTGCAGCCGACACTGCTTCCAGACGCACCGCATGCTGGCCGGGGCTAACGAAGGCGAAGCTGGGATGCTGAAGGGTTGAGCTGCCCTGATTGCCAAACGACCAATTCCAACCGGTAATGGTGCTGCGTGCCACGGTGCTTTGGTCCACAAACCGGTGGGCCACCCCCTGGCAAAGGTCGGCAATGGCAAAGTCCACCACGGGCAGGCTGTGCACCGTAACCTCCTGTGTGAGGCTGATGCGGCAACCGTTGGCGGCCGTCAGGCTGAGCGTTACGGGGAAAACACCGTCGGAAGGAAAGGTGTGGGCGGGGTTCAAACGGGTGCTGGTGTTTCCGTCGCCGAATGTCCATTCCCGTGCCGTGATGGGGGCCCAGACAGGAGCACTGCTGATCTCCGTGAAATGCACCTGCTCGCCCGGGCAGGCGGTGGTCCAGGAGAAGTCCAACTGAGGGCTTTCCCGAACCAGTACGGTACGGGTGAGAGAGGAGGAGCAGCCCGCTGCTGAAGTGGCATGGAGGGTTACCGGAAAAGAGCCTGATTCTGGAAAGGTAAACGAGGCATTCTGTGATGTGGAGCCACTGCCGTCGGGAAACGACCACTGCCATGCCGTGATGCCGCCCAGGTCGGGGTCGAAGGAGGTATCGGTGAATTGCAGTGGTACACGGGAACAGGCGTGGTTTGGGGTAAACGACACCTGTGGGTTGTGAAACATCCGCACGGGAAGGGTGATGCTGTGGCTGCAGCCGGCATCGGTCATCACATGCAGGGTTACAGGGGCAATGCCCGGAGGACGCGCAGGGGTATGCACGGGGTTGCGCTGGGTGGAGGTATTCCCGTCCTGAAAATCCCAATGCCAGCTTACCACTGCCCCGGAGGCCACCGTACTCAGGTCGGTGAACGATATGGGCTGACCCGGGCAGGCCCCGGTGGATGAAAACAATGCCGTAGGTCTGTGCCCACCGAAAGAGAGCCTTACCGTATCCACTGCCACGCAGCCCGCCGCCGACACAGCACGAACCCAGTAAGAACCCGGCTCATTGACGGTGATGGACGGCACAGTGGCTCCCGTGCTCCAGAGAAACTCCACCGCAGCCCCCGAACCCTCCAAAGAAAGGACATCGCCCATACAAAACGGACGGTCGGGACCTAGAGTGACACCACGGGCAAAGTTGTCAACATGTACCACTGCGCTCAGGGAGAAGGAACATCCCAGATGGTCGGTTATGGTAAGGGTGTAAGTACCTGCTGCGCCCACAGTGATGTTGGGAGTGGTGGTGCCCGTACTCCACAAATATGAAAAGCCCGGTTGTGTGCCAATGAGCGAAAGACTGACGCTATCTCCATAACAGATGGAAACCGAAGAATGGTTGAGTGAAATTTCGGGGAAGCGCACTCTGATAGTGTCAGAAGACAAAAAACCGAAGGAGTTTCTGGCCGAAACAGTGTATGTACCCGGCTGGCTGACTGAGATAGATGGGGAGGTTTGCCCCGTGCTCCAAAGGTGGTTGGTAAAACCCGGACCAGTGGATACAACCACCGGACAAAAACTATCTGCCACCGAAATATCCGGACCCAAGTTTATCGGGGGAGCATATTTATCGGTTAAAAAGCGTTCTATAGCCACCCTCTCGCTTTCGGAAAACACCCGATCGAATATCAAAATTTCCAGAATATGCCCTGCCCAAAATCTGATGTTGCCACGGTCCCGGCCAATACGGAAATCATCCCAGACGGTTCTTGCGCTTAAACTGCCACTGATGATTTTCATCTGCTGTAAGGGGGCAAAAGAAGTGGTTCTGAAACCGTTGATTAATGTATTTCCAGTTATAGGCGAAGGCCAGAAATTTGTGGTGCCATTGCTGCCCACATACAGCAAATCGGTAGTGCCATCAATAGCTCTGGTTCGGGTTAATAAGCCTGGAAAGTCAATGAAGTTGCTGGCAGCAGTATAGTTGGCCACTATAAAAACCGTCTGAAACCCTATGGTAGCATTTATATCCAGAAAGGAATTGCTGAATGTAACGGCGGGCTTGTTATTCATTACATTTTCGGTAACCCTCGGCCTGAATGCTGCATTGGGTTGAGTTGCATGATTGCCGTTGCCGCTCACATCCTGCCAGATTTCCACAACCCCATTGCTGTGCACCACACCCGAGTCGGCCCGCAGCCACAGGCGCAAATGCTGGGTTGGAATCTGGGAAAAGGCAACAAAGGAGAAAGGAGAAAGGAGAAAAGAGAATATGAAAAGGCGGAGAAATTGCATAGCCGGAGGCAATTTAGTTGGGGCTAATGTACGGAAATTCTAAGAAAGTTGAAGGAAAAAATTGTCATTGGTCATTGGTCATTAGAAAGATTGGTTTTGGGTATTGGGAGAAAAAGGTATTGGGTTTTTGGTATTAGGTGTTGGGAAAATGGCTAACCCGCACCTCACATCTGAGGCCTAATACCTCACACCCATTTTCCGTGAAATCATTAAAGAAACTACCACGAAAGACATAACTTTGCGCCGACCAAAATGCTTTGTATGGCCGAAAATTGGGATCATGTGATTGAGAACAAATCCACCTGGCGGGATGTGGATGTGAATGAGCTTGTCAGGTACAGGGATTTGATCCTGTTGCTGGTGCGCCGCGATTTTGTGGCGGTGTACAAACAGACCATTCTTGGTCCTGCCTGGTTTTTGATTCAACCTATTCTTACCACACTTATGTTTACGGTGGTGTTTGGAAATATAGCCAATATCTCCACCGATGGTTTGCCCCACCTGGTGTTTTACCTCAGCGGGCTGACGCTATGGAATTACTTTTCCGGCTGCTTCACGGCCACCTCCGAAACCTTTGTGCAAAACGCCAATATCTTCGGCAAGGTGTATTTTCCGCGCCTGGTGATGCCCCTGAGCATCGTCATCAGCAAACTGATTACTTTCGGCATACAGTTCGTGCTTTTCTTAGTCATCTATTTTTTCTACTTCTTTACGGGTGCTCCGCTGCAACCCAATATTTATTTACTAACCTTGCCTTTGTTGGTGCTTATCACGGCAGGATTGGCTCTGGGCTTCGGACTGATCATCACCTCCCTCACCACCAAATACCGCGATATGCGCTTTTTGCTGCAATTTGCCATTCAACTTGCCATGTACGCCACCCCGATCATCTACCCCCTAAGCGTTACCGAAGGGACACTCAGAACGGTGATCCTGGCCAACCCCATGAGCAGCCTGGTGGAAGCATTCCGGTTTGCATTTACGGGTACGGGGGCGTTTAATTGGGTTTACCTGGGGTATAGTTTCGGGTTTATGGTGGTTTTGATGGTGGCAGGAACCTTGATTTTTTACAAGACCCAGAAAAACTTCATGGATACGGTGTAATGGTCATTGGTCATTGGTGAATTGGTCATTGGTCATTGGATAATTGGTCATTGGTCATTGGGGAATTGGTCACATTGGTAAATTGGTCATTAGTCATTGGAAAAAAAGAAAAATGGAATTAAAGGATTTGGAAGTTTATAATGAAGCCAAGGAAATTGGGCAAATTGTCTGGGATATTGTTATCAAATGGGATTACTTTCAAAAAGATACTATTGGTAAACAATATGTTAAAGCTGCTGATTCCATTGCTGCAAATATTTCCGAAGGATTTGGGAGGTTCCATTTTGCCGATTCAAAAAAATTCTATTATTACTCCAGAGGCTCAATTTTTGAAACCATTACCTGGTCTGAAAAAGCACTGGAGAGAAAACTCATTTCACCTGATGAGTTTGAAATTTTAAATAACAAGCTGAACACCCTCGGGAGAAGATTGAATAACTTTATCAAGAAAATTGGACACTAATCATTGGAAAATTGGTCATTGGAAAATTGGTCACTGGTCATTGGGAAATTGGTCATTGGTAAATTGGTCATTGGTAAATTGGTCACTGGTCATTGGTAAATTGGTCATTGGTCATTGGTAAATTGGTCATCGGTAAATTGGTCATTGGTAAATTGGTCATTGGTAAATTGGTCATCGGTCATTGGAAAATTGGTCATTGGTCATTGGAAAATTGGTCATTGGTCATTGGAAAATTGGTCATTGGTAAATTGGTCATTGGTAAATTGGTCATTGGTAAATTGGTCATTGGTCATCGGTCATCGGAAAAAATGCCTAATGACTGATTACTAATGACGCTCGCGCCAGCGAGCATAATGACTAATTACTAATGACTGTTGACTAATGACTAATGACGCTCGCGCCAGCGAGCATAATGACTAATGACTGTTGACTAATGACTAATGACACTCGCGTCAGCGAGCAATAACCAATGACGCTCGCGCCAGCGAGCAATGACCAATGACGCTCGCGTCAGCGAGCATAATGACCAATGACTAATGCCTAATGCCTAATAAAACTTTTTCTTAAATTTGTTGCATGGATAAGTTAGGGTATATTGAAATAAAGGTTTCTGGTTTTGTTGGGAATTTGGAGTTGACGCCCGATCATTACGATATAAGGGAGATCAATTCCATTCTTGAGAATGCCGAGAACTTGCTTGTTCCTGGCGACAAAAAAAACAGACCTGTGATCAGCTATAAAATTGAGGAGGGGTCTGTGAGGCATATTTTCAAGACTTCTGTTCAGTTCATTATTGGAATAAATGCCATTATTTTGCAAGTGGTGCAAAATCAAAACATTGACTTTCTGGAATACAACTCGGCCAAAGCATTTGAAAACTTGCAAGAAGCAGCCATAACTAAGGACTATACCTTCACCATCAAAACCTCACTGGAGAATTCTTCTGAGATTACCATTGACCGAAACACCAGATATTACCGAACGGAGGCTTTCTGGGCTGACGCTGAGTTTTACTTTTATGGTAGAGTGACCAATGCTGGGGGAAAAGATAAGGCAAATATTCATATTGTGACGGATGAGCTGGGAACTGTAATAATAAAGACACCCATCAGTTTTCTGGAAAAGTACGATGAAAATCTGCTTTATAAAACATTTGGGATAAGAGCTACCGGGAAACAGCACTCGGAAACCGGCCAGGTTGACACCAGTTCTTTGTCGTTTGTTGAATTAATTGACTACCAGCACCATTACGACGAGGAATACCTGAAAGGCCTGAGGGAAAAGGCAAAAAAAGGCTGGCTGGGGAAAACCAACCCTGACGAATGGTTAAGAGAAATCAGGGGAGGATATGATGCATAAAGCCGTTTTGTTAGATACCAGTTTTTTTCTTCGGTTTTTGAATGATGAAGACCCTCTTTTTAATAATGCTGATGGGTATTACCGATATTTTATGCAGCATGAAATTTCAATGGTCATCTCCACCATTTCCATTGCAGAATATTGCGTGAAGGGTGATGTGCACGAATTACCCTTGAGAAACCTTCAGATTCTACCTTTTAACCTTGATCATGCCAAGAGGACCGGCGAGTTTGCCAGGTTCGTTTTTGATAATAAAAACAAGCTAAAACTAAGCCAGAGAAATATTATACCAAACGACACAAAACTCTTCGCCCAGGCCGACCAGGAAAAAGCTATTGAATTTTACCTTTCATCCGACAACGAAAGCCAGAGGATTTACCAGCTCTTGAAAGAAAATCCTGAAAATGGATTGAGGTTTACCTTTATTGATCTAAAAGTTCCCCATCATGAGGCATTTGGATTGTTGGATTTGTGAATATTGGTCATTGGTCATTGGAAAATTGGTCATTGGTAGATTGGTCATTGGTCACTTGTCATCGGGAAAAATGACTAATGACGCTCGCGTCAGCGAGCATAATGACTAATGACCAATGACTGTTGACTAATGACTAATGACGCTCGCGCCAGCGAGCATTTACCAATGACGCTCGCGCCAGCGAGCAAAATGACTAATGACTAATGACTAATGACGCTCGCGTCAGCGAGCATAATGACTAATGACGCTCGCGCCAGCGAGCATTTACCAATGACGCTCGCGCCAGCGAGCAAAATGACTAATGACGCTCGCGCCAGCGAGCAAAATGACTAATGACTAATGACGCTCGCGCCAGCGAGCAAAATGACTAATGACTAATGACGCTCGCGTCAGCGAGCAAAATGACTAATGACTAATGACGCTCGCGTCAGCGATCATAATGCCTAATGACTAATGACTAAAACCGTCCTCCACATCGACAATGTTTCCAAACTTTACCGCCTCGGCCAGGTTGGTACGGGCACCCTGGCCCATGATTTAAACCGCTGGTGGGCGAAGGTGCGGGGGAAGGAGGATCCGTTTCTGAAGATCGGGGAGACGAACCGTCAGGATGTACATGGGCAAAGCGAATATGTGTGGGCGCTGAAGGACATCAACCTGGAAGTGAAGCAGGGCGAGGTGCTGGGCATCATTGGTAAGAACGGAGCGGGGAAAAGTACCCTGCTGAAGATCCTGGCGCGGGTGACAGGCCCAACCACCGGGCAGGTCAAGATAAAGGGCCGCATTGGCTCGCTGCTGGAGGTGGGTACCGGCTTTCATCCTGAACTGACGGGCCGCGAGAACATCTTCCTGAACGGGGCCATACTGGGGATGACACGGGCCGAAGTGCGGGCCAAGTTCGATGCCATCGTGGATTTTGCAGGCATCGAGCGCTACATTGATACCCCTGTGAAGCGCTACTCCTCGGGTATGTATGTGCGCTTAGCTTTTGCCGTGGCCGCCTTCCTCGAGCCTGAGATACTGATCGTGGACGAGGTGCTGGCAGTGGGCGATGCGGAGTTTCAAGATAAGGCTATTGGGAAAATGCAGGATGTGAGTAAAGGGGAGGGAAGAACAGTTTTATTTGTTAGCCACAATTTAAGCTCTGTGAACAAACTTACCCAAAGAGCAATTTTGCTGCACGATGGTAGTATTATTAAGGAGGGACAAACAGCAGATGTTATTGACTTTTACAGAAAGAAGCAAGGAAATATAGGTTCTTATAAATATTTTCAAGCCAATAAAAAAAATGGGGTTGAATCCATTATTATTGAAACTTCCACTGGAACCTCAACACATTTTTTCGGAGGAGAATTAAAAATAAAGTTGACTGCAAATTTTAACCAACCACAACATAATGTTGCTGTAGCCTTTCAGATTTTTAATGAAAGTGGCATATCCATCCTAAACCCGCTCATTACTAATGATAAAATTAATTGGGTGAAAAACGGTAGGGGAGAAATTAGTTGTATTATTCCAAATTTGAAACTATTTCAAGGAAAATACTTTATTACTGTTCACCTTGGGGACGCAGGGACTAAGCAACATATTGAAACTATTGAAGATTCCTGTTACTTTGAAGTTGTTATGGATAACTTGCATTCCGATTACGGTTGGCGAAAAGGTGCTGCTATTTATTTAGAAAAGTCATACTGGAAAACTAATAACGCAATTTATGAGGCTCCTTTCTAAAATAAAGAATCTGTTTTTACCTGACACTCAAATAAAAATAGATCCTTTTTGGATACAAAAACTAGATGTGATCAGAACCCCTCAGCGAATGGATCTTTTTAGAAAGTTTTGCGATGGGAGAAAGGTACTCCATATAGGTTGTACGGACCATCCAATCTTTAATCCGGAACACAACCTTCATCTTCAACTTAGCAAAATCTGTGCTGAACTACATGGATTGGATATTGACAAGGAGGGTTTGTCTGTTTTGAAAAGTCATTTTGATGCTCCCTATTTTTCTGATTTTTCTCAAATAGAAAATGAAAAATATGATGTTGTTTTAGTGCCCGAAACAATAGAACATGTTGATAATGTTGAAATTTTTCTTAAACAGATTAATGAAATAAAAGCAGATACTTTTATAATATCAGGGCCCAATTGTTTTCATCAATTTTTCAAAAACGGATACGAGAAAAATTCAAATACCTGGATTGAGGGGATTCATCCAGATCACAACTGTTGGTACAGCCCTTACACCTTAAAAAACTCAATTGAAAAATACACGAAACTTGAAGTTACAGAGACTCATTTAAGTAATAATGATATAATGGTAATTTGCGTTTGCAAAAAAAAGAATGGCTGAAAAGAAAAAAATTTTCATGCTTTGTTCCTGGCTGGATCACAAATCTGCCATCGGCATTTTTTTCAGGGAGCAAGCCAAAATATTAAGTGAAGAATTCGATTTCATTTTAGCAACCCTTCGGGAGGAGCCTATTGGGTTTAGAAGTTTTCTTAAAAAAAAGAAGCTTTCGAAGGTTGAAAAGCATATTTCCACAGAAGGATTGCCTGTATATTATCTGGAATTTTATTATTTCTGGTTTCTTGGTAGTTACTTTAAAGAGAATTTTAAAAAAAAGGCACTTAGAAAGTTTTTTAAATCCTTAAATGAGCAAGAAGGCAGAATCAATCTGATTCATGCACAAAGCCTTTTTAAAGCAGGATATTGGGCATATTGGATTCATGAAATGTTTAAAATTCCATATATTTTGACCGAGCATAATCAAATTAGTTTTTACGGTCTTAAAACGGACGAAAGAGTCATGGTTGATAAGGTTTTTTTAAATTCCCAAAAAAACCTGGTAGTAAGTTTCGACAAGATCAGGCAATTTGCAGCAAACGGGGTTTTTGCCGATTTTGTTCCCATCGGGAATTTTGTTGATGAGCAGCGATTTCATTATTCAGAAAAACACCCGAGGAAAGAAAACAACTTTGCGTTTTCTACCATTGGCGCCTTCAGTGCTATTAAAGATCAAAGAACCCTGATAAAAGCTATTGAGTTAGTCGCATCGAGAAATCCTAAACTCACATTTGCTTTCAATTGGGTAGGTTTTGACGCTTGGGGAGGAGATAACCGCAGTATGGTTGAGAAATTATTCGCTGATTATAATTTGCCCAACATAAGCATACACTTAATGGAAAAAGCAGAAAGGGATCAGGTCGCTGAACTATTACAGGCCACCGATTTGTTTCTATTCAGCAGCATTTCAGAGGGTATGCCTGTTTCCGTTCTGGAAGCTCTGGCTTGTGGCGTGCCTGTGGTTACAACCCGCTGCGGGGGTGTGGACGAGGTAATTGATGAAAGCAACGGGAGAATTGTGCAGATTAAAGATTACGAGGGAATGGCGGATTTTATTGAGAAAGTAATTTTAGGAGACATTACCTTTGACAGAAAGAAAATTTCAGCATCTGTCATTGAGAAATTTGGCTCAGAAGCTTTTCGAAAGAAAATGAAAAAGATCTATGAAGAAGCCATTTCTAAACAGGATATAGATTTAGATTCTGTATCATGAATGAAAAGCAACCCATTTTCGTTACCAAGCCTTACCTTCCACCCTTAGAGGAGTTTCTCCCTTATTTGGAACAGATATGGGAAAGCAGGATACTCACCAACAACGGCCCTTTTCATCAGCAATTGGAGGAAAAGCTTTGTGAATATCTGGGGGTAAAATATATTTCCCTTTTTGCAAATGGCACCCTTGCCCTTGTTACCGCCATGCAAGCCCTTGGGCTGAAAGGGGAGGTGATCACCACCCCCTTTAGCTTTGTGGCTACCACCCATGCCTTGTGGTGGAATAATATAACTCCCGTATTTGCTGATATTGAGCCGGACACCTTCACCCTTGACCCCGCAAAGATAGAAGCGGCCATCACCCCCCGTACCACCGCCATACTGCCTGTACATGTATATGGGTATCCTTGCAGGGTGGCGCGCATACAGGAAATTGCCCACAAGCACGGGCTAAAGGTATTCTACGACGCCGCCCACGCCTTCGGCGCCACATACAAAGGACAGAGTATGTGCAGTTTTGGCGATATGAGCATACTCAGCTTTCACGCCACCAAGGTGTTCAATACATTTGAGGGGGGAGCTATTGTGTGCCATACAGCCGAAATGAAGGAGCATATAGATAACCTGAAAAACTTTGGATTCCGTGGCGAAACCACCGTTGTGGAGCCGGGCATCAATGCCAAGATGAATGAATTTCAGGCGGCTTTGGGATTGGTGCAGCTCAATCATATCGAAACTGCTATCGGGAAGCGGAAAGATATTGCCAACAGTTACAGGCAAAGGCTTAGCGGAATACCCGGCATAAGATGTCTTGCCGACATGAGCGGCGTAAAGCACAACTACTCATATTTCCCCATTCTGGTTGATGAAACTTCGTACGGCAGAAGCAGGGATGCGCTTTATTCTGCACTCAGGGAAAAGAATATTTTTGCACGCAGGTATTTTTACCCGCTCATAAGCAGTTTTCAACCCTATTCTGCCTTGGCTTCGGCAGATGTGCAATATCTTGAAACGGCACATAAGACGGCCGCTAATATTTTATGTCTGCCTATTTTCACAGATATGACAGACGGAATGGTTCAGGAAGTAATCAGTTGTATTTAAAAATCCATTATGATGGAATACGCAGGGCAGACATCATTTCTTTCGCCTGACGAGCTCAAAGGGCTGGGACTGAAACGGTACGGAGCAAATGTGCTGATTAGTCGTTTTGCCAGATTATATAGTGTTGACAGGATTGAGGTGGGGGACAATGTTCGGATTGATGATTTTTGCATACTTTCGGGAAATATCGAAATTGGTAGCTTTGTGCATATTTCAGCTTATTCAGCCATTTATGCACGGGAATTGGTCAGGTTGATGGATTATTCCGGAATTTCGCCACGGGTGACCATTTTCAGTGCAACGGATGATTTTTCAGGGGATTATTTGATTGGCCCTATGGCACCGGCGGGAAGCACCCGACTCATTTCGGGACCCGTAACATTGGAAAAATTTGTGCAAATTGGGGCTTCTTCTGTGATTCTGCCCAATCTGACCATCAAAGAAGGGAGCGTTGTGGGAGCAATGGGGCTGGTAAATAAAGACCTGGAGGCCTGGGGAATATACGCCGGCATCCCTGCCAAAAGAATTAGAGAACGAAACAAAGGTTTGTTGCGCTATGTCTGAAATGATGGTTTCGGTTTGCATGATCACCTGCAACCACGAGGCTTTCATCCGTGAGGCCATTGAAGGGGTGCTGATGCAGCAGACCCACTTCCCTTTTGAATTGGTCATTGATGCAGTTGGAGAAAGTATTATAGATGCGAAACTCCCTTATGATTTTTAAGAGGAGTTACTTGAAATTGAATTAAAGAAGGAAATCTGGGAGGCTACACTTTCAATACAAGTATTCCAGAAGGTTTTTGTCTGATGATTAAAAAATGTTTTCCGAATATAGAGATATGAAAGACACCGAAGCTTTTCAGTATCACAAGCCTTTTGCAGAAGAGGATATGCATTCTAATCATGAAACAATGAAAGTTGTGGAATGGATCGGGAGGGATAGGAAAGTGATAGAGTGTGGATGCTACACCGGCCATTTATCCTCGTGGCTAAAAAAGCAAGGGTGCTTGGTAACAGGTATAGAAATAAACACAGAAGCGCTAAAAAGGGCAAATCCATATCTTGTGCAAAGCATCTGTGGGGATATTGAAAGCCGGGAAACCTGGGATGCCATCAACGAAAAATCAAGTGATGTGGTTACTTTTATGCATGTTCTTGAGCATTTAAAGGATCCCGAAACTGCCCTTAGGAGAGGGGTAGAAAGGCTAAATGATAATGGGTTTGTTATTATTGCCCTCCCGAATATTTCTAATGCCACGGATCGTTTTAAAATGTTTAAAGGGGTTTTTGAGTACACCGATATGGGCGTGATGGATCGCACACACCTTCGGTTCTTTAACCAGAAAACCGCCCGCGAGATGATCGAGGGTGCAGGACTTGAAATAGTGGATTATTACTCACCATGGCGGGTAAAACCAGTCAAGGAGTTTTTTGAGCATGTGCCATTCTTTAATACGGTGGGCAAGTTTCTTAAAGTCCGCAAGCTACTTGGCTTTTTAAGGTTTTCTAAAAACCTCACTGATGTTGTAATGCTGTTTAAATGTCGTAAAAAACAGAATTGATTTGCTGTGCTGTTTTGACCTCAAAATTTTCCTTGCTGTGATTGCTTTCATGGTATGCTTAGGAAGCCGTTCATTGTTCAATTGTCTGAACTAAAACACTCAAAAACAACAATGTTGCGAATGGGATTGCCATGGGGCTACCAGACAAAAGCTATCGTAATGACTTCCGGGAAATTCAAAACGCTTATTTTAGTAATTTTGGCAATTATCTAAAAATCCCCTTTTTGTATGACAGAAAACCCGGAAATGGAAAAAGAATGTTTCATGCCGGTTAAGGAGTCTCACTTACCCTCCCACCAAACACCCATGGTCAGTGTGGCTATGATTACCTACAACCATGAGCCTTTCATCCGTGAAGCCATTGAAGGGGTACTGATGCAACAAACCACCTTCCCTTATGAATTGGTCATAGGGGAGGACTGCTCCACCGACCGCACACGGGAAATTTGCATTGAATACCGGCAAAAGCACCCCGATAAGATACGGCTGCTTCTCAACGATAAAAACCTGGGTATGATGCCCAACTTTATCCAGACCCTAAATGCCTGCTCCGGCAAGTACATCGCCCTGTGCGAGGGCGACGACTACTGGATCGACACTATGAAGCTGCAAAAGCAGGTGGACATACTCGAATATGATCCGCAAATAGGCATTTGCTATACGGATGTTGATATGTACTTACAAGAAACCGGAATATTTCATAGATCTGTTTTTGAAAATGGTATAATAAAAAGACACACTGATTTTTATGAATTTCTTGCAAATATGGGCTATCTAGCCCCACTCACATGGGTATTCAGAAGAGCCACATATGACACCCTTGACATTGGCAATCCCACGGATGGGTCTTTTGTGGTGATGCTTGAGTTTATGCGCAATTCAAGAGTTTATTATCTGAATGAGGTAACAGGGATATACAGAAAACATAAAAATGGAATAAGTTCACGAAAAAACGGTTGCAAATCTTATAAGCAATGGAAAGGTGTTTTCGAAACGCAGAAAAAGTATGTCAACACAAAAGAGATAGATGAAAAATTGCGATTGAAAATCCTTAGCCAGGGATATAATATGCTATTGTATGAAGCCTTGAAATATGATGACAGGGAGTTTATTAACGAGGCGGAAGCGTTTTTTAATGACATTTCTGTTAGTTTTAGCGAAATGTATTCATATTGTCAGCGGATATTGAATTTAGAGAGGAGCGCATCATTTAGGCTTGGGCAAATGATACTTTACCCTTTCCATTATCTGAAAAACTTGGTTGGCAAAAAGCGATAAAATCCGGATCACAGAGAATTTCAGTTATAAATACAAAATCTGATCATTTTTCGCCATTTGAAAACAAATTGTTTAATATTTATGCCGATTCACAGGATTTGTCAGAGAATGTATCTGTAAGAATTGCATTTGAAGTGATAAAAAGAAGATTATCAGAAGGCTAAAAAATATATTGCAATTATCATGACTATATCTGTAATATTATCAACTTACAATGGAGAATCCTACATATCGGAGCAATTAGACTCAATACTCAACCAAACTTTTCAAAATTTCAAACTTTACATTCGTGATGATGGAAGCATTGATGGAACCGTTTCGATTATTGAAGATTATCAAAAGCGTTTTCCTGAAAGGATCTTTATTTTAAGAGATGATCAAGGAAATATTGGAGTTGCAGAATCATTTCAGAGGGTGATTGAGGCTGCAAATTCTGATTATTACTTATTTGCTGATCAGGACGATGTGTGGGATTCCCAAAAGATTTACAAATTAGTCAAAAAGATAAGGGAAATTGAGAGCGACAATCCAAATACACCCGTTTTGGTTTTTTCAGATATGGAGGTAATTGACGAAGGAGGTAAAGTGATATATGATTCCTTTTTAAAATTGTCCAAATACAAAGATTCTTTTCATTCCAATATTTTATTCAGAGGTTTTATTCCAGGCTGCTCCATAGCATTTAATAATGAAGCAAAAAAATTGATCTTGGGTTACAAAAATCTGATGCTGCACGATGGATTTGCCTTTATGATGGTTAATTTGTTTGGAGTAATATCAAAAGCACCTGATAAACTCATTAAATACAGGTTGCATTCCAAAAATACCATAGGCTTGGGGGAAACACAAAAAAACGCAATCTTGGTAAAAGATTTTATCAAGTACATATTTAGAAATAGAAAATATCGAAGCATTGTGCTGCAAAATTATTTTGAACAAGTCTCCCACATCAGGAATAATATTAATAACCAGTATTTGTATCAAAAGGAATTCTATACGAGGGACGAGATTGAAAACCTAAATATTTTTGAAAGAAAAAAATGGTTTTTAAAGCACTTTGTTCCTTTTAAAAGAGGTTTTTTTGATGGCTTGGTTGCTCTTTTTTTAATCTGAAATTTTAATTGATGATAAACATTAAAGGATTTTTTCGTTTTAATCTTATCAGAAATCATTATTTGCGGTATGGTTTCTCCGGATTGATTTTTTATATAAAACTTCTTTTGGAGAATGATAGTTCCTTATTGGAGTTTAAGTCAAAAGAAATGAAGCATCCAATTTCATTAAGGAGAGGCACTTCTGATATAAATGCCTTTTATCAGGTGCTTTTTAATCTGGAATACGATATTAAATTTGAAAAAAAACCTGAAGTTATTATTGATCTTGGAGCGAATATTGGTTTGGCGAGTATCTTTTTTTTAAATAAATTTCCTGATTGCAAGGTAATTGCCGTTGAACCAGAACCCAGCAACTTTGAGATATTAAAAAGAAACACAGGAAAATACCCTAATTTTTTTGCGTATAATAAAGCAATTTGGAACAAACCAGCCAAACTACAGATTCGTGACAGTGAATTAGGGAATTGGGCCTTTCAGGTAAAAGAAGCCAAGGGTGAAGAATCAAATATTATTGAAGCGATCTCGCTTGGCCAGATTATCAAAGAATCCAACCTTTCTCAGATCGATGTTTTGAAAATTGACATCGAAGGAGCTGAGGTCGAATTGTTTTCAGGCAATTGTGATGAGTGGCTTTCGATAACGAAATATATCATTATTGAAACCCATGATTGGTTAAGGAATGGCTGTGCAAAAACTCTTTTCCAAGCGCTATTCAAATATGATTTCAAGCTTTGCATTCAAAAGGAAAACCTTGTAATTATTTTAAAAGATTAGCTTTTTTATTTGAATTAACATTTGGAGCTATGCACCCCAAAAAAAACTCTATTGCCTTAATCATACCTTATTTCGGAAAATTTCCCGAATGGGCTCCTTTGTTTTTCGAAACCTTAAAGAGGAATTCAAGCATAGATTTCTTGTTTTATACCGATTGTGAAACTAATGGATATGAGGCTCCAAACATTTTTTTCAAAAAAACATCCTTCGCCGAATATGTTGAATTTGCAAGGGAAAAAACCGGGGCTAATTTTAGACCGGCCAACCCCTATAAGCTCTGCGACCTAAGGCCGTTATTTCCAGTCGTACATTACGAGGACATAGAAGCCTATGAATTTTATGGTTGGACAGACATGGACCTCTTATTTGGGGATATTCGTGCTTTCTACACCGACGACATTTTGAAAAATTATGATGTTTTCTCCACTCATAAAATTAGGATTTCCGGCCATATGGCATTATTCAGGAATACAAGCAGAAACCGGAATATGTATAAGAAAATTTATAAGTGGAAGGAAAACCTAAGTAATCCGCACTTTGTGGGGATTGATGAGCATGGGATTACAAATGCTTATCAAATGACATTATTTGATAAGGTCAACGAGAAGTTCAATTTGAAAATTGACAACTTTATTACCCGCTGGGCTGCAAATAGGAAAAAGAGACGATTGTACATGACGGAGCAACATACAACGCCTTTTACATCCATTCCGTGGCTTGATGGCACTATTAATAGTCAGCAACCCGATGAGTGGTATTACAAAGATGGGGAGATAACAAACAATCGTGACGGGGAGAGGAATTTCATGTATATTCACTTTATGAATTTTAAAAGCAGCCAGTGGCGACATGATGGTACTAAAGCCCCGTGGGAGGGAAAGGAAAGGATTTGCTTTGCCTCCGCCTCAGACATGAAAAAGGGGATAAAAATCAATTCGGAAGGGATTTATCCGATTTAGGAAAAGCATGGAAGAAAGCCGAAAAATTAAGCTTCCCTTAGGGAAAGTCTCTTGGGAAAAGGAACTTGGGTCATATTATATTGATATGCGGCCTGTCATTATTCACTATACAAACAATATCTACAACGGGAAATTTGATAATCTCTTTACTCTAATTATTTTGCTATGTTCCTTTCTGAAGCGCATTGGATAAAAGAACAATTGGAAAAGATACCTGAAGATCAACTTTATCCAATTATTAATGTGGGCAGTTCAACCCTTGAGGCAAGAAAAAACCCACTTACAAATTTTCAGGAAATATTATTTGACCCCCTTGAAATGAAAGGACTAGTTATTCATGCTGACATAAGAGAAGGCGAAGGGATAAATATCAGTGGCAACTTAAAAGATAAGGAATTCATAGAGAGAATAAAAAAAATACAACCTGCTACAGTATTATGTAATAACCTTTTGGAGCACATTGAAGGGCCGCATGAAATAGCAAGATCTTTGTTAGATGTAACAAAGCCAGGCGGTCATATTTTGGTTTCGGTTCCTTACAGATATCCTTATCATTACGATCCTATCGATACCATGTTCCGACCAACACCAAACGGAATTTTGGAGCTTTTCCCAAATGCTACAATGGTGACCGGTGAGATTATAAACGATCACCGAACCTATTTTGATAAATTAAAAAATGACCCTTATTTGGCAAGGATTATTTTTTTCAGATCGTTGCTGCCATTTTACAAGCCAAAAATGTGGTGGTACACAGTTAGTTATTTGCCCAACATGTTTAAAAGGTTTCAGGTGTCATGTGCTTTGTTAAGGAAAAATCATGAAGGTACTGCATATCATTAATGAACTAAAAAAAGGAGGAGCTGGACGCCTTTGTCTTGATATCGTCAGGTATTCGAATGCCTTGGAAGGAGTCGAAGCCAAATTAATTACCTTTAATAAAACAAATGATTTTTCGGTTGAGTATCCTGATATCAATCCTGTTGTTATTGATGCATTTGTTAAACTTTCAGTTACCAAGCTTAACAAAACTTATATTCAGGAATTACAAGGATTTCTTGATGAATTTCAGCCCGAAATTATTCACACCCATCTGTTTGAAGCTGAAATTGTATCCCGCTCTATTTATTACCCCAATGCCAAATGGTTTTCGCATTGCCACGACAATATGGTGCAATTCAGAAATTTGGGCGTTAAAACCTTGTTCAGCAAGCAGGCTTTGACAAACTTTTATGAAAAAAGATTTTTGTTTCAGAGGTATGTAATTAATGGGGGCAATCATTTTATTGCTATTTCACGGGACGCACAAGCATATTTTAGTAAAACCGCAAAGCCCTACTCTGTAAAACTGCTGCATAACGCCATTGACAATAAGAAGTTTTCAAATCCCGACTTAAAACAACTGCCGGGCAATGTTTTGCGATTGATCAATATAGGGTCGTTTGTTGAAAAAAAGAATCAGATATTTTTACTGGATGTTGGGGTAGCATTAAAAAAGCTATCCATCCCATTCGAGTTACATCTCGTCGGGGATGGAGATAAAAGGACTGTGCTTGAGAGTCGTGCAAAGACCCTAAGGATTGAGAAACAGGTAGTCTTTCACGGATCAGTGGATCATGTCGAAAAATTACTTTGGCAATCGGATATATATGTGCATAGTGCAACTTATGAACCTTTGGGCTTGGTTCTTTTGGAAGCCATGGCAGCAGGCTTGCCGGTAATTACCCTTGATGGCAAAGGCAATCGCGACTTGATTGTGCAGGGGAAGAATGGATTTATGCTTATGGAGAAAGATGCAGAAAAGTTTGCCGATAAAATTGTTGAACTATGGGAAAATAAATCCCTTTATAGAGAGATGGTTGCTTTTGCGCAAGAGTTCGCCAAAGGGTATGATATTAAGGAGTATATTCGCCGTTTAATTTTGTTATATCAGGCTTCAACCTAAGTAAATTATAATGCTAAAATATGCTCGGCAAACTTTTTGTAATTTTCGTCTGCATTATATTCGTCCTTCCAGGTTGTAAAAGCATTTTTCCGAAGCATCTTCTTTTCTTTAATTGGTAAATGATAGAATTCTGAGATTTTTTCTGCAATTTCTTCAGGTTTTGGTTTTCTATCTAGTAGAAAACCATTGCGGCCATCTTTAACTATTTCGGAAGTACCCCCCACATTCGTAGCTAGAACAGGCATACCAAATGACATTGCTTCCATTATGGAAACAGGCACTCCCTCACTTTCACTAAGATTAATGAATAAGTCGCTCGGATTATTAGCATAAAATGCCAATAAATCCTGATTATTAATTTGCCCAAAAAAATGTATTCTATGGCCAGTTAACTTCAAAATTTCGATGGAGTCATTTTCTATTGATTTATTCGACGAACCCCCGCCCAAGTGACACCATGAAATTTTAAACTCTGTGATCAACGAAATCGACTTCGCAATCAAATCAATTCTTTTTCTGGGGATTATATTGGAACAACTGAAAATAGTCAGATTGCCGGTCTGCGGATTATAGTTTTCAGGGTCAAAATTTGAGTTCCCAAAGCTACCTAATGGTGAGAAAATTATTTTTGGGAGATCCTTTTTAAGTTTCTCTTCAAGATGTTTTTTTATGTCACGCGATATGGCAAATGTCCCATCTAGAGTTTCAATTATTAAGTTTTTCAAGGGAAGATAGTCATAATGGTTTTCTTCAAAATAGACATCTCCCCTATGTGCCCTTGAAATTCCTTTTATTTCGCTTTGCTTTATTTTCAAAAGACTAACAGCAATTGCCCGATAATCATTCCAAAACGAATAAACAATCAAATTCGAGTAGTTTAATTTCTCTTTTTTAATACAACTTCTCAGTTTTCTTGATAATTGCCAGCCCAGAAAAAACTCAACAAGTAATATTGCCAAAATTTTTGGCGATATAGATTTTTTATATTTTGTTAGAATTATTTGAATTTCAGCTATAACTATAGGGTGAAAAATGAAGAAAACGGCTTTTATCTTGGTGAAAAGCCCCCTTTTAGGGTAAATTTTCAAAAAGGAGATATTACTTGGCGGATCAAATTGTTGCGCAATTTCGGTTTGCGCCTCATCGCAAATGACCAAGATTTTATTAAAATGCGGAGACAGAAACAAGACCTCCCGTTCTTCATAAATTGCTCCAGCTTTCCGAAACGGATAATTTGAGGTAAGTATAATCAAATCTTTTTTCATTTAACTATGTAAATTTGAAGAAAAATAACAAAGATGAAAATTATTGAGCAAATAAGAAATAAATTCAATTATCTTTTTTTGAAATCTATAAAACCACAAACTATTGGGGGTTTTAGAAACCCTAATGGATTGTTTTTTGAAAGATCAAGTGTAAGTAATATGACTCACATCTCAAACAAGAACAATAATCTTTTTATAGGCGAAAATGTTTTTGTTGGTCACTTTAATTACATTGACGGATACAATGCCAAAGTTACCATCTCAAATAATGTGCAAATAACGAATTATGTAAATATACTAACCCATTCATCGCATCATAGTATTAGGCTGATTGATAGCAGGTTCGATGGATACGCAGAGTATCCTGAAATATTGAAGATAGGAGATGTTTTTATTGGAGAAAACTCATATATTGGGCCTCACTCAGTAATTATGCCTGGAACAAAACTTGGCAAGGGTACTATTGTTTCAGCTTTTTCATTTGTAAATGGTGATTTTCCTGATTTTGCAATACTAAGGGGACAACCTGCAAGAGTTATTGGTGATACTCGAGCGGTTGACAAAAAACTTCTTGAAAAATATCCAGAGCTTAGAGAAACCTACTATCTGCGAAATGAGATTGATTAATTCTTTATCAGAAATCGGTCTAAAAAGTGATGATTTTCCCATTTTTTTCTGGGACCAGTGGCTTGCATTCGAAAAAAGCTCGAAATGTCAAACCTTTCTTTTTGTTGATGAAACAATAAAGGCAGTCGTTCCTTTCAAAGTTCACAAACTAAAATTTTTGAAAAAAGGAGAATACATCTATAAACCTTTAAATTTCTCAGGAAATGAACTATCCATTGAGGATGAGAAGGAATTTATTGAATGTTTTCATGATTTTTTAGCCAAAAAGGGATTTTGTGATGTAATTTTTCCCCCTCAACATGTGGTTAATTTTAAGTGTATTCCAGAAAAGACACAATATTTCTCAATTGGTATAATTATTTTGGATATCCCCAAAACAGGAGAGGAAGTTCTTTCCAAAATGAAAGCAAACTATAGAAATGAAATTAGAAAAGCCCGAAAAATGAACATTCAGGTTCATTTTGGTAGAAAATGGGTAAATGAATTTTATGAAGTATATCGGCAAACTCATCAATTGCAAGGCATGGAATATGAGGATATTGAGCATTTCAATAGGTTAATTCATTTTATGCCAGAAAATGCACAGGTCGGTATTTCAAAACTAGATGCAAATTTGGAATGCGGGTTTTTTAATATTTTCGATTATAAAACGGCTTATTATTCATATGCTGGAATTGGAGAAAAAACAATTGTGCCGGGCTCAAATAAATTATTGCTTTATGAAGCGATAAGGTTTTATCAGGCGCAGGGCTTTAAAAAATTTATATTTGGGGGATGCCGCCCACATATTTCTGCTGAGGACAAAAAGAACGAAATTCAAAATTTTAAAATTCGTTTCGGAGCCGAAATTGAGCAAGGATACCATTTTATTAAAATTGTTAGTCCCTTTAGGTACTGGCTTTTCGAATTCGCTTTAAAGATGAAATCATTTCTGATAAAAAGAGAACTTAGTTTTTTCAATAAATCCGGGTTGGATATTAAATGGTCAGATTGAAACGAAACATATTGTTGACCTTTGATTATGAGCTTTTTCTTGGCGAAAGAAGCGGCTCTGTGGAGAAGTGCCTCATAGCACCAACCTCAGAAATTCTTAAAATATTGGATAAGCACAAAGCTTTAGCTATTTTTTTTGTTGACACAACATACTTGATGAGGCTTGAGCAGGAAAGCAAAATAAATCAAAATGCCAGAAATGATTTCAATGGAATTACAAATCAGTTGCTTGAAGTAGCAAGAAAAGGTCACTATCTATATCATCACCTGCATCCCCATTGGCTTGATGCCAGATATATTGAATATGAAAATCAATGGGATTTAAGTAATTCAAAAAGATTTAGTCTGGCAAGCCTTTGCAAACAAGATATAAACACTCTATTTGAATATTCTTCATTTTTTTTAAAGTCAATTTATAAGGAGGCAAAGGAGTCCAACGCTCCTGAAGGATTCAGAGCAGGTGGTTTGTTTATTGAGCCATTTGATGTGGTAAAACCTTTTTTAAAAAACTTTGGAATAAAGTATGAGTTTAGCGTGGTGCCTGGCGAAAGAAAACTTGGCCAACAACTTGCTTATGATTTTTCCACTTGCCCGCAGAACCGTATTTATTGTTTTGAAGATAATATTTGCCAGCCAGATGAAAATGGAGGCTTCATTGAATTTCCCATTACCAGAATAAGCATTAAAGGATTCAGAAAAGTACTGAATGGTTTGTTTTTTCGTTTGACGAAAAACCAGTTGAATTACAAGGCGTTAGGCGATGGATTATCTGTTAGCCCTGATATAAATGCGTCGGGCGAAAAAAGAAAAATGCTCGATTATTTTAATCTCACCATGTCAATTAGTGTTGAACTAATGAATCAGGTGCTTTTCCCGGAGTTTTTTAATATTGTATCAAGAAATAAGTTTGTGCATTTTCTTTCCCATCCCAAATTGGTTTCGCATAACAGCCTTAAAGTTTTTGATGAATTTTTATGCAAATGTCAAAATGATTTTGACCTGGAGTTTGATTTTAAGAAAATGATAGAAGAGTCGATAAATGAAATTGGCTTTCCTGAGACTTGAAAAGCATTTAGTATTTCGACCTTTTAGTTTGTAAAATAAATACTTTATGGTTGACCTAAAGTGATTAAAATTTCATTTTAGCATATATTTGCCATGCATGAAAAAAGTCCTAATCCTTGCCTACGACACACCCCCGCAGAACTCCATGGGCGGTCAGCGCCCCTGGAGCTGGTATTTGCATTTTGCGGAGCATGGCTGGCATCCGGTGGTGGTTACAAGGCATTGGGACCGGCCTGTGCAATCGCCCTTGGATGTGTATTTGCCATCGTTGCAATCCCAAATCACCACCGAGCATACTTCGTCAGGGACCCTGATCCGTGTACCCAATAAGGCAGGGTTTCGCTACCTGGTGTTTATAAGGTTGCTGGGTGGGAGGCTTGCCTGGGTGCGCAGGGGCATATCCCTCTGTGCCAATGTGATGAGCTTTTTCCATGTGGCATTCGACAATAAGGGAGGCCTGTACCGTGCCGCCCGCCAATACATGCAGCAAAATCGGGTGGATGTCGTGGTGGCCACCGGCGACCCCTTTGTGCTGTTCTATTATGCCGGCCTTCTATCCAAAGAGTTTGGTGTGCCTTGGGTGGCCGACTACCGCGACTGCTGGACGAACCATCATGAGATTACGCTTGTTCCGGTAACTTTTTGGGATCGTATTTACAACAAGGTTCTCAGGTGTATAGAGAAACGAACGGTACAATCGGCAAATTTGATAACTTGCCCCGGAAAAACTTACCATTTTAAGTTACAAGAATTGTTTCCTGATAAAAATATTCGGTTGGTTTACAACGGGTATTTTGAACTGTCGCAACCTGTTGTACCGGTGGAGCCGCAGAGCGAAGGACTTAGCATATCCCATGGTGGCACACTGTATTCCTTTCATCCATTGGAGATCTTTACCGAAGGTATTGTAAAGCTGCTGGAAACTTCCGGCAATAACTTTCCTCTGAAGGTAAACTGGTTTGGCAGTAATTATTACCCCGATCAGGTAGAACGCATCAATGGCAATGAAAAGGTGTCGCACTTTTTTTATGTAACCGACCGTTTGCCGCGGGCGGAATTGCTCGAAAACTATCGTCGTTCAGATTTGTTTTTGTTATTTTCAAACAAGGGTATGGTTTCGGCCAAAGTGTTCGACTACATTCTTGCGGGCCGGCCTATAATATTGGTAGGCGCTGAGGGAGGCGAGCTGGAAGAAATTGTGGTGAACCACAACCTGGGTTTCGTGTGCAGGGACGCCCATGAGGTGGCAGATCTGCTTGCCGACTTGCTTGCCCAAAAGCAACGGGGTGAATTTCCAACATTTTCTCCCCGCGAAGGATTGGAATTTTTCAGCCGCCGACACCAGGCAGGGGTGATGTGCGGTTTGCTCAACGAATTGTGTGCAACCCACAACTAAACTTATTGAAATACCCATAATGAAAAGAAAGTTTCTGATTTTTAACTTTCACAGCATATCCGATAAGCAGTCGGCAGCGTTTCCTTCCATGCCCGTAAAGGTATTTCGGCAAGTTTGTAGGTACCTGCAGCGAAACTTTTTTATCGCACCCCTCAGCGACATTGAGGGAAGTTTCAGTACACGCAAACCCATTGGCGTGATAACTTTTGATGACGGTTTCTCCGATTTCCATGAAAACGCGCTGGAAATCCTTTCAGAAAGGCAACTTACTGCCACCCATCATGTTATTGCCGACAGTGTTATTTCGGGCCAAACCCTTTGGTCGCAGAAACTCAACGATCTGATGGATGCATACTATTTTGGTTCCCGGCAGTTTGTGGTGCCTGAACTGGGTATCAATACCCTTCTGAAAGGGAAAGCCTACACCGAGAAACTGTGCAGGGAAATATACATGAAGATGCTCAACGATACGGGTTTGCACGGGATAATTGAAAATCTCGAAATGGCACTGCAAGAGGAGGTTAGGTACTCGAAAATGATGAACCGTGCCCAGATTCAGGAATGTATGCAGTATGGCATATCCTTCGGCTCTCATACCTACACCCACAAGAACTTATGCCTTTTGGAAGGCAGCGAACTGGAATATGAACTCTCGGCATCGAAGCGGGCTATTGAAGAAATTGCAGGCAACGCGCCTTGCTTGTCGCTGGCTGTACCCAACGGGCAGTACAATGCAGTGGTGAAAGAAGCATGCAGGGCTGCAGGATACAGGTTTTTACTCACCACCCGCCGGAGGTCATTTACTGCTCCCTTCGATTGTTTTGAATTGCCGCGGATTTCATTATCAGATACTACCTACTGGAAAGCCTTTTTGAAGATACAAGCGTTTGCCCATAACATACTCTATGACCGATAACCTGCAAAATTATGAAAGCGATGCCGTAGTGAGGCGCTACGAGCGGCAGCACAAACTGAGCCGGGCTGAAAAGGCCATACTTGATACCGTTGCTAAAAATCAAGGCGGTCGTATGCTCGATATAGGAGTTGGTGCTGGCAGGACAACCGTGCATTTTGCAGGGGTGTTTAAGGATTATATCGGTATTGATTACTCAATGCCAATGATTGATGCTGCACGCCAAAGGTTTGCAGGTGCGCGTGGTTGCAGTTTTTTTCATTGTGATGCCCGTGATATGCTGATGTTCGACAAAGAAAGCTTCGATTTTATATTGTTCAGTTTTAATGGGATTGACTGCGTTTCCTTCGCCGACCGGCAGAAAATCCTTTCAGAAGTGAAACGGATAGGTAAGCCCAACTCATGGTTTGCCTTTTCTTCCCACAATCTGTATAGTCTGGATGTTTTGTTTTCGTTTCAGTTTCCCAAAAACCCCTTCAAATATCCCGGAGAATACAAAAGGTATAAAGGCGTGAGAAGCCACAACCCGGCCAAGGAAATTATGGTGGCACATGACTGGTATCCCGTGTTTGACGGGGATATCAATTTTACCGCCGAGTATGTGTACTACAAACCCGAAAAGCAAATTGAAGAATTGGGGCGGCATGGTTTTGATGAGGTGCAGGTGTTTTCTGTAAAAACAGGAAAGGTGATACCGGCTGAGCCTGTGGTCTGGCAAAAAGTGGACGACCCATGGTTGTATTATTTATGCAAAAACTCTGACTGATGGAAGCGGTTTTCCTGCAAAATCTCTCTTTGGACCAAGAGCACGAGATTCAAAAGTTTCTGTCGTCGTTGAGGTTTTGCTCTGTGCTTCAGCATCCCGGGTGGAATCGTGCCATTCATAAGGCAAAAACGCTAAGGTATTATCTGGCAAGAGATGAAGGCCGGATCATTTGTTTCGCCCTGATTGTTGAGAATATCCTGGAAGCAAAAATCGCCTTCGGCCCTTGTGGTGCTCATGCGGGTGTGATTGCCGATTCGGTCGGAAAGATTGTGGAGCACTACAAGGCCAGGGGGTTTGCCACCCTTGAGATTCAACTGGGAATGCCTGTTTCGCAACATTCGGAAGAGATAGAGTATGCCATCAGGAAGAAATTGCCATTTTCCCAAAAGGTCAGCAGGGAGAATTGGACCACCATGGATGTTTTGTTAAACCGGGAACCGGATACGCTTTTGTCATCCTTTTCCCAAAACCACCGCCGTTCTATCGCCAAGGCCGCAAAAAACGGCTTACAGGCAGTGGTTTTGCAGGATGAAGCCTCCGTAAAAGAATTCGGCGCCCTGTACGATGCTATGTACAGACACAGAAAACAAATACCCCCCTTTGCCGACAGCAAAACTGTGTTTTTGGAAATTTATAATTTGTTTCAAACGCAATTAAATGGCTTTTTTATGGGTGTTTTTGCGCAAGACGGCAGGATGCTGGGAGGTGCCTGTTTTACTATCTGCAATAACACCATAGCATACGCATTTGGGTGTACTGCCACTGGAAAGCAGCTACCTGTGCTGCACCTTGCATTTTTTGAAGCCATGAAAAAAGCAGCCAGCCAACAGGTTGAGCGCATGGATATGGGCGGCATAAATCTGATGGTTGACGAATCCGATCAGGTGTTTCATATCAACAGGTTTAAGATGGGATTCAATGGTTTGGTAGTGTATTATCCAAAAAAAATGGTATTTACATTGAATGCATCCAGAAAACTCCTTTTGGGCATAGCAAAACGATTGTATCAATTATGGAAAAAAACATGAGCAGAGATGCGTTTTTGCAGCAAATGAAAGCGGGATACGACAATATCAAAGTCGGAGTCAAATATTTGCCGTTGCTGAGATTGTATGATTTTGCCATCTATCTGAGTGGCAATTTCCCCCATAAGAGTTCCAATACCCTGATCAGAAAAATTTGCAGGAGATTCGGACTGCGACACAAAAGGATCCTTGATGCAGGTTCTTTTACTGGGTATCATTCCTTTTATTTTTATTGCGAAAGAAATAAGGTTGTTGGGGTGGAGCTGAGCGATAAGGCAGATTATGCCCAAATGCGTTACAAGCATTATCCGGTATTGTTTCTGAAGGGCGATGTGCTGCAAGCACTTGATGATATGGAAGATCGCATCTTCGATTTTATTTTCTGTTCGAATTTGCCTTTGCATTATGATACCGGCAGTGTTTTGGATTCCCCTATTTTTGATGATTTCATGGGTAAAGCCCTGAAAAAACTTGCGCCCGGAGGTATATTGTTCTATATTTTCTTTGCCTCCAAACATGCCAAAGTTGCCATACCGGTTAATATGGATGAATTGCAGGATTATTGCAAAGCCAAAGGCATGGTGAATTATTCCATTCGTAAGACACATTTGTTGATTGAAGAGACTGCGGAACTGGTTGTGCGAAAATAATCTGCCTTTCTGGGGGTTGTAGGTTATAGGTTATAGGTTGTAGGTTTTTGGGTGTAAGATTTTTCCGCTCCAGCCCGGTACTTTTTTTATTTCATCGTATGCAAATACTTGTTTTTCAGACCAATTCAAAGCTTGAAGCCCGGTACCTTTCTGGTGCCAACCGGGTACCAGTTTTAAAAGCACCTGTTCCCAGTCTTCGTCAAACCAATCGGCAGATATTTCAACTTTCTCTAAGCCTCGCAAGAGATGTTCTGAAAAACTCTGGTGCAAACCCAGCCAGGCGATGCATTTTTCGGCATGGGCATCCATGCTTACCAACCGCAGCGGAATAATGGTTTTAAAAATGTTGTTTTCGATAAAAACCGGATGAGTGAGCGCCCATGGCGTTCCGGGGCAAATACTTATTGGTGTTTCTTACCCCGCTTCCAATCTCATCGGCCCAGCCAAAAGCCGTAAAGAACTTGCGGATGTTTGGGTTTTTGGGGTTGCTTTATCCTTTATCCTTTCCCCTTTCTCCTTTCTTCTTTTACCCTTTCTCCTTTCCCCTTTCCTCTCACGCCTTCGTCCCCCTCCTTACCACCGCTGCTTCCATTTCCCGGTCGTACTGCACATTTTCGGCTTTCACATGAATCAGGTCCAGTTCAACGAACCATTGCCTCACTTTTGTGGAGCGCCGGGGTTTGTCATAGACAGGGCTAAACATATCGAAAGTGTCGAGAACCATCCACTCCTCTATCTCCTTGTTGCTGAGGCATGATGTCAGCGCATCGGGCATTTCGCAGATGGGTAGGAATCGGTTCAGCCACTTCAGCCCATTGCGTTTATTGAAAAAATACATCCTTTTCAACCCGGGCACCATCCTTCTGATGAGAGCAAGGAGCTTACGATGCTCCATGTTGCGCAGCAAAGGCCTCAGTAGGTATTTTGCATTCAGGGTGGTGTACCATCCCTTCACCGGATAGAAGTCAATGACCAGTTCGCCCCCCGGCTTCAGCACCCGCACCATGCACTCCAGCGCCCGTTTAAAATCAGGAGTATGTTGCAGCACCCCAAAGCAAAATATCTTGTCGAAGCTGTTGTCGGCAAAGGGCATCTGAAACATATCTGCCTGTAAAATCTTCAGGCGTTTGTGGGGGCCATTGTTGCGGTAGTTCACATCCACGGCATTGCTGTAGTCAATGGCATAGAGATTGGCATGGGTGTTCTTCAGCACAATCTCAGTAAACCTCCCGGCCCCGCAGCCCACCTCCAGAATGTTCTGGTCTTTCATATTCCGTCCCCAGCGGGTGGTGGCAAAAAATCGTTTTTTCGAAATGTTTGTACCACTGAAAGAGTCGAGCTGGGTTTGATGGAAATGACTCCACTCAAAGCCGAAGCTGTCGGTGTAATTCTTTTCGGTGGCCACCCTAATCATCCCTTGGTTGCAGGGGAAAACCACAGTGCCATCCTTGTGTGCCAGACCTTCAGAAACTTCAATTAAAGGAGTGCGCAAAACAGGGTGGATGAATTGTACCATTTCAGGGGATGGAGTTGCTGTTTCAGATGGCTATCAAAGGCAAAATTAACAGAAATACGATGAAGGGGGTAAAAAATATAGGGAAGCGAAGGAATAAACGGGTTATAAGGGTTATAAGGGTTATAAGGGTTGTAATTGTTGTAAGGGTTGTAAGGGTTGTAATTGTTATAAGGGTTGTAAGGGTTGTACGGGTTGTAGGGGTTGTAAGGGTTGTAATTGTTGTAAGGGTTGGGAGGGGTTATAAGGGTTGTAAGGGTTGTAGGGGTTGTAGGGGTTGTAGGGTTTATTTCCAATAAAAATATTTCAGCCACCATGCATAAAGTGGGTCGAGGATTTGCACGCTGCCACGGGTGGTGTCGATGATTTCTTTTGCAACCAAAGCCTGTTTAATGCGTTGAATGTTTGCCGAAGTGCCAAGCTGGTATTTTTCAAGGTTATGCCTGGCGCTGAAATGCTCAACGCCATCAATCAATGCCTTCAGGAAATTTACCTGCGTGGTGCTCAGCCCATCGGTGGCCGCATGAAAAAGCATGCTGAGCTGCATGACTAGGCTTTCAAAGGCTTCGTGAATAATGTTTTCAGCACACTTGCCGCTTGTCCTTAGCCAGGTCAGTTGCGCCAGCTGCTGCACATAATACGGGTGGTTATCGGCCAGTTGGGCAATCAGCTCGCAGCTCTTGCGGCCAATGCTTTTTCCGCTAAGCATGAATCCCTTTTCCAGATAAGTGATCCAATCTTCACGGCTTATCTTTTCCAGGAAAACCACATCGCCAAACTTATAGAAAGGCATGGATGGTGCGTTGAATACTTCCATCATCATATGCCTTTTGCTGCCAAACAAGCAAAACGAAGCGTGCTGCAGAAGCTGCCAGTTTGCCCTGAGTTTTTTCTGAAATCCCAAAGGGTCTTCAAAAAAGGCAATGTTTTGAAATTCGTCTATACAAATCACTGCTTTCATGTTTCGTGCGCCGGCAAGGCGTTCTGCCAAAAACAAGATTTCACCGGGCTCTTTTTTTATCTCCTCCCAGTCGAAGCTCAACGAAAAGTCGGTATCAGGTCCGGGACTAAATGTAATCTTTGGAATAAGCCGTCCCAGGAAGCGGCGGCTTTGCTCCAGTATATCATCCACTTTCGTGGAAAAAGCTTTCAGGGTTTCTTTTGCCAGCAACTGATAAAACTGGGCTTCGGTTCGCACATTGAATAAGTCAATAAAAATAAACCGGATGTGTGGGTGTTGTTTCCGGACCAGGCCGGCAGCATGATGCACCAGGGAGGATTTTCCCCAACGACGCGGTGAGATGATAATGGTGTTGGCACCCATTAAGAAGTTTTTTGTCAGGCGCTCTGCCTCGGCAACACGGTTGGTAAAATGAGGGTCAGCAACAATTTTTCCGAAAGCAAAAGGGGTTTCCATAGCGGGATATTTTGTTGCACAAATGTAACTAACAAATTTGTAAGTTACAAGTTTGTAAGGAAGTTTTTCTCCTTTCTCCTTTCTCCTTTCTCTTTTCTCCTTCATTCAAAAAGCATTTATCGCTGGTGTTTCCACCTCCCACCATTCACCATTCACTATTCACCATTCACCATTCACCATTCACCATTCACCATTCACCATTCACCATTCACCATTCACCATTCACCATTCACCATTCACCATTCACCATTCACCATTCACCATTCACCATTCACCATTCACCATTCACCATTCACCATTCACCATTCACCATTCACCATTAACCATTAACCATTCACCATTAACCATTCACCATTCACCATTAACCATTCACCATTAACCATTCACCATTAACCATTCACCATTCCCCATTCCCCATTCACCATTCCCCATTCCCCATTCCCCATTCACCATTCACCATTCACCATTCACCATTCACCATTCACCATTCACCATTAACCATTAACCATTAACCTCCATTTCCCCGTCGTACTGCACATTTTCGGCTTCCACATGGGTCAGATCCAGTTCAATGAATGAACCACTTTTATCGGGTTTCTTGTTGCTTTTTAGATAATTTTACATCCCCAAAGCACCCGGTTTATGGATACTGTCGACATCTGGACCCGCTCTTTGCTTCCTTCGCTGATGGACATGGCGGTCATTGGGTTTTACCTTATTTTGATGTTTCTGGTGGCAAACCACATCAAAAGCCGCAACCAGGAGCGTAACCCCGCTTACCGGTTCTATGTGTGGGGCCTGTTTGCCAAAGTGCTGGGAGCGGTGCTTATGGGATTGGTTTACACCCTGTACTATGAGGGAGGCGACACTACAAACTATTACATTAGCACGGAGGCCCTCCTGAATGTAGCGCTTCGCGACCCGGGCATGTTCCTCAGGATTGTGCTGGGGGATATGAGTACAGAAGCCCATTCGGCTTTCAGCGCCCAAACGGGTTGGCCCATGTACTGGGGCAAGCCCGGCTCATTTATTGTGGTGCAGCTCGCATGGCCTTTTACTATATTAGGGTTTGGCAACTACTTCACTGCCACCATCTTGTTTGCCTGGTTTTTTTACGGGGGCACCTGGAAAATGTTTCTTTTGGCTACCCGCCTGTATCCCGCCTATGCCCGTTCGTTTTCTCTGGGCATTTTGTTCTTTCCGTCGGTATTGTTCTGGGCCTCGGGCATATCCAAAGATGCCATCACCCTAGCAGCCGTAGGGTGGTTTGTGTACAGTGCCTATCAGGTATTTGTGGACCGTATAAAAAAGCCGGGAGCCTTGCTCATGCTGGTTACTTCATCGGCTTTGCTCCTTTTGGTAAAGCCCTATGTGTTTGTGGCGCTTGTGCCAGGCGGGTTTATCTGGCTCGCCTGGTCGGTAATGAAAAAAATCGGCAACCCTCTGCTGCGCATTGCTGCAATCCCTGCCGCTACAGCATTGTTTCTGGGGCTGACACTGTTGTTTCTTGAGGTGTTTCGGCCTCTGCTGGGTGAATTTGGCAGCCTGGACTCCATCATAGAGCAGGCCATCATCACCCACGAAGACCATGCCCGAGAAGATATTTACGGGGAGAATTATTACTACCTGGGCCCTTTTGACGGAACGGCGGCCGACTTTTTCAGCAAGACCCCGGCAGCCATTGTTGCAGGGCTTTTCCGTCCGTTCCCCTGGGAGGTTCGTTCGGCTTTCATGGCTTTTGCTGCCCTCGAGAACATGTTCGTGATGCTGCTCATTGGTATAATCCTGTGGAGGGTTGGCCCTATTAAGATGTGGAAAATTGCCTTCGAGGAGCCTATGGCAGTTTTCTCGCTCGCCTTTGCCATCACTTTCGCCTTTGCCGTGGGGATAGCCACGGCCAACTTCGGTGCGCTGATGCGCCTGAAGACCCCGCTGATCCCTTTTCTCATAGTGGGGCTATACATACTGTACCACCGGGCCATGGAGATGAAAAAAAAGCGACGGGAATAACTGCCCTAAGGTTTTGTGGAAAACATGGGTTTTGGGTGTTAGGGGGTTGCGCCTAAAGGACGGAGTTAGTGAGGCTGCTTCTTTTCTCTGAGCATAACTCCGTCATTTATGGCGGAGGTGGAAAGCGTTCTTCATCCTCTGTGGCTTTAGCCATGGATAGAGGTTTAGGATTCTCTGTGCAGGTAATTCCAGGGCTAAAGCCCGGATATTTTTTTGTGCCCGGTATTATCCGCCCTAAAGGACGGAGTTAGGTCGCTGGTTTGCCAGGGCTAAAGCCCAGATATTTTTTTGTGCCCGGTATTCTCCGCCCTAAAGGACGGAGTTAGGACGCTGGTTTGTTGCCAGGGCTAAAGCCCGGATATTTTTTTGTGCCCGGTATTCTCCGCCCTAAAGGACGGAGTTAGGGAGGGCTGGTTCTCCTCCCAGAGGTCGGAGTTGGGGGATGTGGCAGTACCGCCTTGAAGGATGGAGATAGAGAGGCTGCTTCTCTTCTGTGGATAACTCCGTCATTTATGGCGGAGATGGTGAGAGGTTCTCATCATCTGTGGCTTTAGCCATGGTTTCATCTCGACCCTGAATGACGGATTTATGGGGAGGCTATATTTATGAAGTTTTATGAGCAACTTATTTGTGAATCAGAACGGTGTTTCTTTATCTTTGCGTCGAAATTGCCATGGCGACTCTATCATTTAACCAAAATTTTCGTAACATGAAAAAAAAGTATTTATTATTATTATTGCTGATACCTATGATGCTACTGGGATGCAAGCGTGAGGCCATTAACCCTTTCCTTGCTGAGTTCGACACACCGTTTAACCTGCCTCCGTTCGACCTGATAAAGAACGAGCATTTTGTTCCTGCATTTGAAGCGGGCATCAAAGAGCAGGAAGAAGCTATTGCAGCCATTGTTGCCAATACTGAAGCTCCTACCTTTGCCAATACTATTGCAGCTTTGGAATACAGCAGCCCGATTTTATCCAGGGTTAGCCGGGTGTTTTTCAATTTCAATTCGGCCCTTATCAGCCCCGAGATTCAAGAGATTGCACGAATCGTATCGCCCAAACTTTCGGCTCACAGAGACAATATCATGCTCAATGCCGAATTGTTTACACGCATACGGGCCATCTACGAGCAGAAAGCCCAGTTGGGTCTGAATCCGGAGCAGGAAAGGCTTCTGTTGGTCACCTACCGACAGTTTGTCCGCAACGGTGCATTGCTTCCCATGGAGCAGCAGGCCCGTTTCCGCGAAATCAATCAGCAACTCTCCTTGCTTACGCTGCGATATAGCGAAAACATGCTGGGCGATGTGAATGCCTTCCGTATGGTGATAGAAAACGAAGCAGACCTGGCAGGATTGCCCGAGTCGGCCATTGCAAGCGCTGCCGAGCGCGCCACTGCCGAAGGCATGGAAGGCAAATGGGTATTCACCCTGCACAACCCCAGCGTTATGCCCTTCCTCTACAATGCCCACAATCGCGAACTGCGTCAGAAGATGCAGCAGGCTTTTGTAAACCGTGGAAACAACAACAATGAATTTGACAACAAAAAGATCGCAGCCCAGATAGCTAATTTTCGTGTAGAACGGGCGCAGATGCTAGGTTTTGAGCACCACGCTCACTTCGTTCTGGAAGAAACCATGGCCCAGAATCTTGAGAATGTAGAGAATTTTATTGATCAGGTATGGGCGCCAGGCCTTGCCCTGGCTAAGCGGGAGGCAGCCCGCAAGCAGCAAATGATCCGTGCTGCCGGTCGTGATTACAACTTAGAGCAGTGGGACTGGAGATACTATGCCGAGAAAATTCGTCAGCAACACTACAACTTAGACGAGCAAGAAGTACGGCAGTATTTCGAACTGAACAGCGTACGCGATGGTATTTTCGAGATAGTAACTCGCCTGTGGGGCTTGCAGTTTGTGGAGCGCACCGACCTTCCCAAGTATCACCCCGATGTGCAGGTATTTGAAGTATTGGAAGCCGACAACAGCCATATTGGAATCCTGTACATGGACTTCCATCCGCGCGAAAGTAAGCGTGGCGGAGCCTGGATGAGCAGCTTCCGGGTACAGCATGTTACACCCGAAGGAAGATTTGTACATCCGGTTATTACCATCGTTTGCAACTTCACCCCGCCAACGGCTACCACTCCCTCCTTGCTTACCTACGACGAGATGATTACCTTCTTCCATGAGTTTGGCCATGCCCTGCACGGATTGCTTTCCAATGTTACTTTTCCGAGCCTTGCTGGAACCAGTGTGCCCCGCGACTTTGTAGAGCTGCCGGCACAACTCATGGAAAACTGGGCCAGAGACCCCAAAATCAAAGAGATATACGCACGCCACTACCAAACCGGCGAGCCTATCCCTGCCGATTTGATGGAGCGCATCATCAAGGCACAACACTTCAACCAGGGATTTGCCACCGTGGAATTCCTCGCCAGCACCTATTTGGATCTGGAGTTTCATACCCTTACCGAGCAGTTTCCCGAGGACCAATTGCTGGAGGTTACCTCTATCATCAATCAGCGCACTATAGACCGTATCGGTCTGATCCCGCAGATCAACTTCCGTCATGGAAGCACTCACTTCAGCCATATTTTCCCTGGCGGGTATTCTGCAGGCTACTACAGCTACATGTGGTCGGGTCTGCTGGATGCTGATGCCTATGCAGCATTTGTGGAAACCAGTGACCTGTTTCATCAGGAAACTGCAAAGAGATTCCGCGAAACGATTCTCGAAAGAGGAGGCACAAAAGATTCGAGACAACTATGGCTGGATTTCCGTGGCCGCGACCCCGAAATCATCCACCTGCTTCGTCAGCGCGGTCTGGCACAATAAGGTTTAACAAGATTATGCAGGAGGCTGTCCGGCAAAGGGCAGCCTTTCTGCTTTGTATATTGATGTGGTAATGTGATAATGTGAGAATTAGCAAATTAGCGAATTTAAAAATTAGAGAATGGGCATATAATCATCAAGACAGTCATTTTTCTGCGTCCATCTGCGGTTATCTGCGTAATCTGCGGGATATTTTCTTTCCACCTAACAGCTAACAGCTAACAGCCAAAAGCCAACAGCCAAAAGCCAAATTATTCGGGGAATGAAAATATTGCTTATTTTGGCTGTGTGAATAACTGGCTCTCGGGGATTTGTTTTTTTGTGTGCTTAAAGGAGGTTTAAATGAAAAGGGATGTGATTGTAACGAAAAGGTCTGGTGAAGCTGAGGAGTTTTTGCCTGAGAAATTGAGGATGTCTCTGCAGCGTTCAGGTGCTTCGGAGGAAGTGGTGGACCAGGTTATGGATGCATTGGATCTTCTGATTTTCGATGGTATTTCAACCCATACGATCTACAAAAAGGCTTTTCGGTTGTTGCATAAGTTCGTAAGGACTTGTGCGGCCCGTTACAGTCTGAAAACTGCTATCATGGAGATGGGTCCTGCCGGTTATCCCTTTGAACAGTTGGTGGGTGAGATTATCCGCAGGCTAGGCTACACAGCCGAGGTAGGGGTTACATATAGGGGCCGTTGCGTGGGGCACGAGCTGGATGTGCTGGCCCGCAACAGCCACGAGCTTTTTATGGTCGAATGCAAATACTACAACAGTCCGGGAAAAAACTGCAATGTGCAGGTTCCGCTTTATATTCACTCCCGATTCAACGATGTGAAGGCCGTTTGGGAAACCCGACCCGAAAATCAGGGATTGAAGTTGGGATGCTGGGTGGTTACCAATACCCGCTTCACCTCCGATGCATACGACTATGGTAAATGTGCAGGCTTGAAGCTTGTGAGTTGGGACTACCCCAAAGGTGGCAGCCTCAGAGAACTGATTGAGCAGATGGGATTGTTTCCGGTAACCGCCCTTACTACCCTCAACCGCAAGCAAAAAGAAACCCTGATGGGCGCAAGCATCATTCTGTGCTGCCAAATTGTTCAGAAACCGCAAGTGCTGGGAATCATCAGCACCGAAGATAAAAAGACAGCCAGGATACTCGCTGAAGCTAAGGAACTTTGCAACCTGTAAGCCATTGTGCTTTTTGAGCCGGATGATGTGGTTGTGCAAGAATTGTTGCTTTCATTGACTCTGCGCCAAATGTGCACCTGAGAAGGCAACCTGCCGAATCGGGGTGCAGTGGCATTTTCATTTGCCTGCATTGGCTTCGCCCGCCTGAATCATCTCAGTTTTCCCGAATTGCCGGCCACGATGCAGCAAGAACGCCCCGTCCGGCTGTTTCATTGCAGCACATGCCATATCCCTGCCTGAATGGAGAAAAACCTCAAAATTCACATATAGCGGTTGTTGCAATACTTTTGCATTCAAGCCAAATTTTATGGTTAACACATGTTAAACTTTTAACTGCTTAAAGAATTTCGCGTATTTTCGCAGCAATTTATTCAGAATTTTTTCATATCAACACCATTAAATTGAACGCCAATGTACAAAAGTGAATTTTTCTTTCGAGTTCGACCACTTCTGCTTGTCTTATTTCTGTTGTCGGGCATAAGTCTTGAAGCACGCACTCCTGCAGCTCCTACCCGTGTAGAGCCTCCCTTCTGGTGGGCAGATATGCACCACACTGAGTTGCAGATTATGGTTTATGGCAAGGATATCGCAGCCACCCGTGTCGAGATTAATCAGCCCGGAGTAATCCTTCGGGAAGTGGTGAAGTTGGATAATCCCAATTTTTTGTTTTTATATCTGGATTTGTCAGATGCCGCCCCGGGCTCCTTTCCCATAAACTTCTATTCGGGTCGTCGCCTGCAGCTTACCTACAACTTCGAGCTCAGGCAGAGGGAAGCGGGTTCGCGCTACAGGCAGGGCTTTGATGCTTCCGATGCCATTTACCTCCTGATGCCCGATAGGTTCTCAAATGGCAATACTGCCAATGACAATATTCCAGGAATGCTCGAAGGGGTTGACCGTGCGAACCCCAATGGCCGCCAGGGGGGCGACATACAAGGTATCCGCAACCACCTGAACTTTTTGCACGAAATGGGATTCACTGCACTTTGGCTCAACCCGGTTTTCGAAAACAACCAGCCCCGCTATTCCTATCACGGCTATGCCATTACAGACTTCTACAGGGTTGACCCCCGTCTGGGCACCATGGACGATTACATCAATTTGGTGAGAGATGCCCGTGCAAAAGGCATGGATATTATCAAAGACATGATCTTCAACCATAGCGGAGACCGTCACTGGTGGATGGCCGACCTTCCCTCCAGAGACTGGCTGAACCATTGGCCCGAATTTACCCGCACATCCTACCGCATGACCACCATAATGGACCCCTGGGCAGCACAATCTGATCTCAAAAGGATGGTTGATGGTTGGTTCGACACCCACATGCCCGACCTGAACCAGCGCAACAGGCACCTGGCATTGTATCTGAAGCAAAACAGCGTGTGGTGGATCGAACTCACAGGTATCACCGGCATACGCAAGGATACCCAGCCTTATGCCGACAAAGACTTCATGTCGGACTGGGGCAAGTATGTGATGAGCGAATACCCGCGATTCAATATCGTGGGCGAGGCATGGAGCGGCGTGGCAGCAATTACCAGCTATTTCCAGGGCGGAAAGGTGAACCACGATGGCTATGACTCACATATTCCCAGCGTTTTCGACTTTTCGTTGTACGACGAAATTGGCCACGCCTTCGAAGAGGAAGCAGGTTGGGGTACGGGACTCATGCGCCTGTATAATGCGCTGGCACTGGACTTCCTGTATGCCAACCCTTTTAATCTGGTGATCTTTGGCGATAACCACGATACCGACAGGTTTTTCACCCGCATAGGAGAAGACACACGCAATCTGAAAATGGCATTGACCTTCCTGGCTACAACCCGCGGTATTCCGCAGATATATACAGGCACCGAGCTGCTGAAAACTGCTTTTGAGCACGATGGCCATGGAATCATGCGCTCCCCGTTTCCCGGTGGATGGCCCGGCGACACACAAAATGCCTTCACACCACAGGGCAGAACCCCACAGCAGAACGAAGTGGTGGATCTGATGCGCCAACTGTTCAATTTCCGGAAAAACAACCCCGTGCTGCACTTTGGCCGACTGATGCATTTTGTACCCGAAAATAATGTGTATGTGTATTTCCGCTACGATAAGCACGACCGCATCATGGTGGTTATGAACAGCAATGAGCAGGAAGTGAATCTCAACATGCACCGTTTCAAAGAAGGACTGAAAAATGCCACCGAAGCACAAAATCTCATTACAGGCGAGGTTACTACCCAGTTTGACACATGGAAAATCCCTGCTAAAGCCGCTCAGGTGTTTATTATCAGAAAGTAAAGAATGTTTTAACAAATTTTGCATCATAAAGCCGGTTGCAATCCCTACATTTGCACCGTCCAAACCATGAGTTTGCGCAAGGTGGTGTTTTGTTTTGAGGATGTTAAGGCAATCAATCCGTCTGAATAAGCAATTTCCACCTGAGAAATGCATCAAAGAATCCGCTATCACTGGTAGCGGGTTTTTTGGGATCAAACACATGGAATAATGTAAATAATTACCTATGATGATTTTTAAAAAATTTCCACATAAATTTGTTTCAGATTTGCTGAAACGCCAAAATAATAGTGTCTGAATAAAGTTCATAAATTCGACATTACCATGTGTTTGGGATATACCGGAATAAGCCGTTGCCCACGGTTGCAAGATCCGGGCACATCGTTTGCCTTCATTCCGGAAAGTGTAGCATTACGAGAAATTTTAAAACCATAGATTCACAAATGAGAAGATTAGTAATACTTGGTGCCGGCACAGGTGGCACGCTCTTAGCAAACAAACTGAGAAAGAAACTTTCTGCTTCCCAATGGGATATTACCATTGTGGATAAAGATCCCACACATTACTACCAGCCCGGCTTTTTGTTTATCCCTTTTGGAATTTACAAGCGCGAACAGGTGATAAAGCCAAAGAAGAATTTTATTCCACAGGGTGTAAACATGGTAATAGCCGATATTGAGAAGGTAGATCCGGTGCTGAATGAGGTGCTGTTGGGCAACGGCACGAAGCTTTCGTACGATTACCTGGTCATATCCACCGGCACAGAAATAGCGCCTTACGAAACTCCCGGACTGTCGGGCCCGGAATGGCACAAGAGTATTTTTGATTTCTACACCCTCGAAGGTGCCACACTCCTTCACGAAGCTCTGAAAGATTTCAGGGAGGGCAACCTGGTGGTTAGTATTGTGGAGCTTCCTTTTAAATGCCCGGTAGCGCCTCTTGAATTCGCCTTTATGGCCGATTCATATCTGCGCAAAAAAAATGTGCGCGATAAAGTAAATATTTATTATACAACACCTCTGCCGGGAGCATTCACAAAGCCCAAGGCAACGAAAATGCTCGGAGAGCTTTTGCACCAGAAGGACATACGGCTGATACCCGACTTCAACATTGAACTCGTGGACAACGAGGGCAAAAAACTTGTTTCGTACGACGGGCGCGAAGTGCCGTTTGACCTGCTCACAGTGGTGCCTGTAAATATGGGCGCCGGGTTTATAGGCAATAGCAATATGGGCGATGATCTGAACTTTGTGCACACCCACAAGCACACCCTGCAATCAGAAAAATGGGAAAATATTTTTGTTCTGGGCGATGCCGCCAATATTCCCACCTCAAAAGCCGGATCGGTAGTGCATTTTGCAGCCGAGATACTTTATGAGAACTTCCTTTTGGCCATTGAAGGCAAGCCCCTTACAGCCACATTCGACGGACATGCCAACTGTTTTATAATCACGGGTATCGGCGAGGGAACACTGATTGATTTCAACTACGATGTGGAGCCCCTTCCGGGCACATTCCCGCTGCCGGTGATTGGCCCCATGAAGTTGCTGAAAGTGAACAGGCTCAACTACTGGGGCAAAATGGCGTTTAAATGGGCTTATTGGAACCTGCTTATCAAAGGACGGCATATGCCCATCAGCACAAAAATGTCCATGACAGGCAAAAAAACCGACTAAGGATTGCGGCAGCCTTTCTGCGGCCCATTTCACAAGAATTGAACTCTTTTAAAAACTAAAAATCAAAGTATCATGGCACAACAAACTTACGCAGGCATTAGCGTTGAGGTGAACGACGAAGGATACCTCCTCAATGCATCGGCCTGGACAAAAGAAATTGCTGCTGCAATAGCAGCCGAAGAGGATATCGTACTCACCGACAAGCATTATGCAGTGTTGGAATTTATAAGAGATAGGACTGCAAAGGGAGATGCACTTTCCCTTCGCTCCATTGGCAAATCGGGCATCGTTGACGCCAAACAGTTTTACGAGTTGTTTCCCGGTGCTCCCCTAAAAAAGGCAAGCCGTATAGCAGGTATTCCCAAGCCCAGCAGTTGTGTTTAATTCTAAAAACCCTTATCTATGAAAAAGCAAGTGGAGCATCCCATAAAAAAAGTGATGATTATCTGCGCCAAAGCCAACCTTGAGGATGTGTATGCAGCCTTGGTGATGGCCAACGGTGCGGTAATGGAAGGTATAGAGGCCAAGGTGTTTTTTACCTTCTTCGGGCTGGATGCCATTACCAAAAAGCGCATGAAAAACCTGCATACAGCCACTGTGGGCAATCCCGGAATGCGCATGCCCGGAGGGCTGCCATTTCCAACCCTGCTGGGTACACTGCCCGGAGTGGAAGCCGGTGTTTCGGCAATGATGCGAAGCCAAATGGACAAGCTTGACATCCCCCCGGTGGATGAATTCTTAGACCTGATTACTGCCGGCGGTGGTCAGATATATGCCTGCAAATTGGCCGTGGAGATGTTCAAACTCAAAAAAGAAGACTTCTCAGAGCATGTGAAAGACATTATCACCATTGGACAGTTTTATGAACTGGCTGCCGGCGAAGGCACTCAAATCATCTTTACCTGATTTGCAGTATTGCGAACATTGACCACAGAGCTGCATTCCCTAAACCGGAGTGCAGTTTTTTTTACCACCGAAATATTCATGATTGGATTTCAGGTCAGTGATGTGAGCGTTTGTAACAGCCCCCCTAACTCCGTCCTTTAGGGCGGAGATACTAAGTCCCAAAAACCATCAGGGCTTTAGCCCTGGAATTATCTGGTTAGAGAGCCATTGACCTGAATCCATGGCTAAAGCCACAGATGATGTGGAACCTTCACCATCTCCGCCATAAATGACGGAGTTAACCTTCGAGCAGAGAAGCAGCATCCCTCACTCCGTCCTTTAGGCGGAGGCCGCCCATCAGGGCAAAGAAACCCGGTAATTTATTGCTGCAAAATCCAGGCTGCGATTTCCTTTACAACCTGTGCATCAATATTGTTGGGAGTGTTGTACTCAGCGGGACAGGAAACTCCTTCTCCGGCAAAAAACAAATGATTCAGTTTGGGAAATAAAATAAATCTCACATTGTTTCTGTGTGCCAGACCGGTTTTCCAGCCTTCGAATTCCTGCATGTCCACCTGATAATCCCGTTCGCCCTGCAGTATCAAAATAGGAATCTGGAGTCGTGCAGCTGTTGCAACCTGGTCATATTCTTTCACATACAGCCAATAAGACGCAGGAAGGTTGAGTAATGTTTCCTCTTGTGGTGTATCGGCCTCAATTAGCCCAAGTGCGATGTTTTGCGCCTTTATCCGGGCATTTTCCGTCAACTCCCTCATGCCATGCCTGTTTTCGGGGTCCTGGATAGGTGCGAGGTGAGAAAGTTGTCTGACGACCAAATCGTAAAGTTTTCCGCTGTTGCCTCCAAGAATAATGATTCCCGCAAGGATTTCCGCTCTTTCGGCAATCTTGGGTGCCATCATTCCCCCCAGGCTGTGCCCTAAGACAAAGATGCGGCTGGGGTCAATTCCCGGTAAGTTTGCGGCAAATTTCACTGCCATCACAGCATCTGCACCGGTTTCCTCCCAGGGCGTGATGGTCCTTAGATCTAGGGATGCCGGGTTGTGCCGGGTTCTTTTTTCATATCGGATCACCGCAATCCCTTTTGTTGCCAAGCCCCATGCCAGATCCCTGAAAGGCTTGTTAGTACCTATGGTTTGGTCCATATCGTGGGGTCCGCTGCCATGCACCAATATCACCACCGGCACCTTACCGGGAGCATGGGGCATGGTTAGTTTTGCCGGAAGCGTTATGTCGCCGCAAGGTATCTGAATCTTTGTTTCGGTGAATGCGGAGATGTTGGCATAAGGCGGGGGCGGGGTATAGGAAAGGGGAGGGGCTTCTGCCACTTGTAGCCCCGCAATCCTGCCTGTATCATCAAACACAAGTCGAAGCGCTATTTCGGCGTCGCGGAATTTGGTTACGGCCAGGATGATATAGAATCTCTCCCCGGGCTGGTGAACAAAACGGGTAAAAGCCTCAAAGGGTCCCAATTGGCTTTCCAATTGTTGCCATAATTGTTCAAGGTTAAAGCCTTGTAGGGCAGCACGCATCTGTTCTGAAAAGATTTCGGGATTATTCCCGGCTGTACCCTGGCGCAGGGACTCCACAAATGCCCTTGAGCTATTTTCCAGGGACTCGGGTGTGGGAGGCGCCTCTGTTGCACGCACAAGCAATGCCGCGCAAACGATCCATAAGGTTATCAAAATCCGGTTTGCAGTTTTCATGTGCAGTGGTCTTTTGCTTCAAAATTAATGGATTTCGGTTAATTTCCCGATGAAAGTTTGGGGTTGTTATGAATGGTTCAACAGTTTAGGGAAATTATTCTTTGGCTTGGGTATCCATGATAATGGTTACCGGACCGTTGTTGGTGAGCGAAATTTTCATCAATGCCCCGAAAATACCTGATTTTAGTGTTCTCTGGCTTTCCCGCTCCACAGCCTGTTTGAAATATTCGTAAAGTGCAGTGGCATGCTCGGGCCCCGCGGCTCTGATGTAAGAAGGCCGGTTTCCCTTTTTGGTGCTGGCATGGAGGGTAAACTGGCTTATTACAAGGATTTCTCCTCCGGTGTCGCTTACTGAAAGGTTCATCACTCCCTGGGCATCGTCGAAGATTCGAAGCCGGGCAATTTTCCCTGCAAGCCAGTCTGCATCATCCCGGTTATCGGCAGCCTCAATGCCTACCAGCACCAACAAGCCTGCACCAATGGCGGCATGGAGCGTATTGTCTATGGATACCTCAGCATTATCTACTCTTTGAATCACTGCTCTCATCCTGTAAACGGTTTTGTAGTTGCATACAGCTTTTTTTCTATCCGGTGCCCGGTTTGACTTGAGGATTTATGCATTCTTGTTGCTATAATCACGGCGTATGGTTCGGAATTAAGCGCGATTGTCGTCGCCTATCAGCATGCTCAGGTAGTTTTCGTACCGGAAATTGCTGATGCTTCCCTCTTCCACTGCCTGCTTTACCCTGCAGCCCGGCTCGTTGCTATGGGTGCAGTTGTCGTAACGGCAAAGATTGAACAGGTTGCGCATCTCGGGATAGTAGTGTGATAGTTCCCAGGCCTCGAAACCAATGAGTCCAAATTCTTTGATGCCGGGTGTGTCAATGATAAAACCCAAATCATTTAATTCGAACATCTCAGCAAAGGTGGTTGTATGTTTTCCCTTCAAATGCGCTTTTGAAATGCTTTGCACCTTCAGGTTCAGTCCCGGCGAAATAGCATTCACCAAAGTAGATTTTCCAACGCCCGAATGGCCGCTCAACAGGGTGGTTTTTCCCTTCAAAAGCTGCTCCACCAGGTGGAGGTTGCTCCGGGTTTTGGCCGATACGGGAATACATCTGTACCCAATATCCTCATAAACCGAGGCCAGGCTCTGGAGATAGTCCATTCCCTCGGCACTGTAAAGGTCAGTCTTGTTGAAAACTATCACCGCAGGTATGCTGTAAGCTTCGCAGGTTACCAAAAACCGGTCAATGAAACCGGTTGAAGTGCGCGGCTCAGCCAGGGTAGCAATGATTAAGGCCTGATCAAGATTGGCAGCTATCACATGTTTTTGCCTCGATAGGTTGGTGGCTTTTCTCACTATATAGTTCTTGCGTTCGGAAATGGCATGTATGACCGCCACCTCAGAGCCTTCTGCAAGTGAAAACTCTACATAATCGCCAACGGCAATGGGATTGGTTGATTGAATACCGCTGATTTTGAATTTTCCGCGCAACTTACACTCAAACCGCCGCCCGTGAGGATCCATTACCGTGTAATAGTTTCCTGTGGATTTTGTAACTATTCCTTTCAATGTGTTCCGTTTTCTGCCTTTTGTGTGAATAAAAACGCATTTTGCCAACATCCAATTTCGCAGTTGAGGTGCCCTACTTTGCCTGGCTGCCTGAACAGGAGGGAGGAAAATTCAAAAATTTTGACCCTTGAACTTTTTGTAATCAAAATGGCTCGTCCCTGAGTTATACAAATATAATAGCAGATCCGTTGATTATGAATTTATCCTGCACTATGCGCACGGTTTTTTTTGATGTGATACCTTTGTAGTTTTGCTGTAGGATGTTTTCCTTTGGGTTGCACCCAGTAATGAAAATGCCTAATTTCGTTTCAAATCACTAAAGCTGATGTCAATAGAAGTATCTCAGGTTACGCGGTTGTTTGGAATGCAGAAGGCGCTCAACAACGCCACCTTTTCGGTAGGAAAGGGTGAGATCGTTGGGTTGTTGGGCCCCAATGGTGCCGGAAAGTCCACCATGATGAAAATCCTTACCTGCTATCTGCCCCAAACCCAGGGCGAGGCCGTTGTGTGCGGCTTCAATGTGGTAACGCATCCTATGGATGTAAGGCGCAGGGTAGGTTACCTTCCGGAGCACAATCCATTGTATTCAGATATGTATGTAAAAGAATATCTGGGGTTTATTGATGGAATCCACAAAAGCAGTAAGAATTCAGCTGCAAGGGTGGAGGAGATGATCGACCTGGTAGGTTTGCGTCCCGAGGTGGGTAAAAAGATTGGCTCGCTCTCCAAGGGCTTTCGTCAGCGGGTGGGCCTGGCACAGGCCATGATTCACGACCCGGAGGTGCTGATACTCGATGAGCCTACTTCCGGCCTCGACCCCAATCAGCTTGAGGAGATCAGAGGGCTGATACTGCAGATGGGCAGGTCAAAAACAGTATTGCTCTCCACGCATATTATGCAGGAAGTGAAAGCAGTATGCGACAGGGTAATCATCATAAACCGCGGTGAAATAGTTGCCGACACCCCAACGCAAAAGGTGCACCTGCTGCATCAAACCAACAGAATTATCAAAGTGGAATTTGATAAACCTCTTGCCGATGAATCGCAACTGATCTTCTCGGGTGTGGCAGAGGTAGTAAGGGCGGGCGGTGCCATTTACAGGATTTTCACCCGGAGCACCCACGACCTGAGGCCGGAAATTTTCCGTTTTGCAGTGGACAACAACCTGGTCATTCTGGGATTAGGCGTTGAAGAACAATCGCTTGAAGAAGTATTCCGGCAGATCACAATTTAAAACTCATTTCATTTCAACTTCCTAACCATAAATGTTTAAATTTGCAGGTTTATTAACTGTAAATAAATTTGATATATGGGATATTTGTTTACCTCCGAGTCTGTATCCGAGGGGCATCCGGATAAAGTTGCCGATCAGATTTCTGATGCGTTGCTTGACGAGTTTTTGCGTCGCGACCCTGAATCAAAAGTAGCCTGCGAAACTTTTGTTACCACAGGATTAGTGGTATGTGGGGGCGAGGTGAAGACCGAGGCATGGGTTGATATACAAACCGTTGTGCGCGATGTGCTCAAAGAGATTGGATATACCGACTCTGCCCTGAAGTTTGAAGCCGAATCCTGCGGGGTGCTCTCGGCTATTCATGAGCAGTCGGCCGATATACGGCAGGGCGTTGAGCGGACGAATGAGGAAGAACAAGGAGCCGGCGACCAGGGAATGATGTTTGGTTATGCCTCCCGCGAGACAGACGAGTATATGCCTTTGGCACTCGACCTGTCGCATATCTTGTTGCAGCAGTTGGCTCGTATCCGTAAGGAGAAAAAGATAATGACCTACCTGAGGCCCGACAGCAAGTCGCAGGTTACCCTTGAATACGACGATCAGCACCGGCCCGTGCGTATAGATACCATAGTGGTTTCGACCCAGCACGACGAGTTTGTTTTACCTGAAAACGATAGCTGCCAGGCACGCATTGCTGCAGAGACAGCCATGCAAAACAAGATAAAAGAGGATATTTTGCAATACCTCATCCCGGCTGCCCAGGCAGAGCTTCCCCAGCGGATAGCACCTTTGTTTTCCAACGGATTCAGACTGTTGGTAAACCCCACCGGCAAATTTGTCATTGGCGGGCCGCATGGCGATACCGGGGTAACCGGACGCAAAATCATAGTGGATACCTATGGTGGGAAAGGTGGCCATGGGGGTGGCGCCTTCTCAGGAAAAGACCCCAGCAAGGTGGACCGCTCGGCTGCTTATGCTGCAAGGCATATTGCCCGCAACATGGTTGCTGCAGGTATCGCCGATGAGGTGCTGGTGCAAGTGGCTTACGCAATTGGCGTCGCCGAGCCTGTAGGGGTGTATTTGAATACCTACGGAACAGCAAAAGTAAATATGGCAGATGGTGATATTGCGCTAAAAATCAAAGAAATTTTCGACCTGCGGCCCTATGCCATCATCAAAAGGCTGGGCCTGAAAAATCCCATCTTCAAGAAATCTTGTACCTATGGGCATTTTGGACGCACCCCCTTCAAACAGGCGGTGGAAGTCATGTACAACGGTCCCGGAGTTTACGAAAAGGAAGTAAAACTCAATGGCAGCACAGTAGTGAAAAGATTCAAGGAGGTTGAATTCTTTGCCTGGGAAAAGGAAGATTATGTGGATGTGCTGAAAAAGGCTTTCGGCCTTTAATCCCTGTACCAGTTTTTCTCTTTTATGAGCCGGTTTACTTTGCAGGGCAGCAAAGAATGGGTTTCGTTTCCGGCTTTCAATGCCTCACGGATCATTGACGATGAAATTTCCATCAGAGGCGCATCTGTAATGCGAACATTGCCCTGGCCAATATGCTCAGTAGTTATTGCGCCCGGGCGTGGGTACACCAAAATTTCCGTTGTGGCAAGAATTTTTTCGTGCTCCTTCCATTGATCAAACACCTCCAGATTGTCGCTGCCAATAATCAGCACGAAATCATATTCGGGGTTCTCATGTCTGAGCACATCGAGGGTGGCATGGGTGTAAGATGGGATGGGCATTTGGATTTCCCTTGTGCAGGCAATGAATCTCGGTTCTTCCTCTATTGCCAGTAGGAGCATGGCTAAGCGGTCTGCTTCGGGCAGCAACCCGATGCTGTTTTTGAGGGGATTGAGTGGAGATATCACAAACCAAATTTCGTCCAGATTTTCGTGAAGCAGCAAATGGTGGGAAATTGCCAGATGGCCTAAATGAATGGGATTGAACGACCCAAAGAATAAACCTGCTCGTTTCCGTTGGGACATCAGATGCTGTTTTAAGGTGAACCTACGAAATTTACAATTAGCTCTGAGGCCTTTGCTACCGCATCAGCCAAGGTATCGTTTACCACCACATGGTCGAATTCCGAAGCAAACTCCATCTCGTATTTCGCCTTGCCAATGCGTTTTTTCAGGCTTTCCTGCGATTCGGTATTGCGGTTTCGCAATCGCTCTTCGAGCACCTGGAGGGAGGGGGGCATGATAAATATTGACAGCGCATCAGCGCTGAATTTCTTTTTTATTTGGATGCCGCCTGCCACATCCACATCAAACACCACATGGTGCCCTTTTTGCCAGATGCGCTCCACCTCGGTCCAAAGGGTTCCGTAGTAAGTGCCAGCATACACCTCCTCCCACTCAAGAAAGGATCCGGAATTGATTCGGCTGGCAAATTCATCTCCCGGGATAAAGAAATAATCTACACCATGTACTTCGCCCGGCCGAGGGGATCGGCTGGTGGCCGATACCGAAAACTCCAGAAAAGGGTGTTGTTTCAGTAGTGCCTGTACGATACTGGTTTTACCTGCCCCCGATGGTGCCGAAAAAACAATCAGCTTGCCCTTCATGGTTTATAATACATTGAAAAGTTGTTCTTTAATTTTTTCCAGTTCATCCTTCATCTGTACCACCAGCTTTTGAATGTCCGAATCCGAAGCTTTGCTGCCAATGGTATTTATTTCCCGGCCTAATTCCTGGGCAATGAACCCCAGTTTTCGTCCCGGTGCCTGCTCATCATTCATGGTGTTTAGAAAGTATTGCAAATGATTTGCCATACGAACTTTTTCCTCAGTAATGTCTAATTTTTCAAGGTAGTAAATAAGCTCCTGCTCCAGGCGGTTGGGGTCAATGGCAATAGAATCGGGCAGCTCAGACAGGTTCCTGTTTAATTTGGCTTTGATGGTGGTAATTCTGTTTTCTTCCAGTGGTTTCACAGAATCCAGAAGCAGCATCAGGTTGTTGCACCGGGCAATGATATCTGATGCGAGGATAGCCCCCTCGGTATTTCTGAAATCTACCACTTCAGAAATAGCCGTATGTATAGCGGCATCGAGCGTGTCCCAATCCTGCGGGCTATCGGCAAGAGGTTCGGCTATTAATACCTCAGGCAACCGTAAGATTCCGGGAATAATATCGGCATTTTCCGGAGCGTTTACATCACGCAAGGCTTGAATCAAATCGGAATATATTCGGCTGAAAAGAGGTTTGTTTAATGCAATAGTGGATGCTTCCGTAGCATTTTCTATTGAAAGGGATACCTCCACCTTGCCTCTTTCCAATATGCAGGCCATGTGGCTTCTCAGAGGCAATTCCCGGTCTTTGGGATAGTTGGGAATCCGCAGGTTTATATCGAGGACCTTGCTGTTGAGGGTGCGGATTTCTACTGTAACCTGCTTGTTTCTAATCCGGCATCGGGCTTTACCGTAGCCGGTCATGGAGCTTATCATGTTTTTTCCGACAAATGTAATCAAAATGCGCAATTCGCTAAAAAAGTATAGCCGGAAGCCCGGCCATACTGTATAAAACAAATCTGCCACAATTACTCAACTTTCGATTTTTTCGATTTATTTTCTTGTCTTCAGTTTTGAGACACCTTAAAAATTCTTACACACTATCCGGTTAAGTTCAGCCTGCTGTTCCTGACTCCGAACCAATGTAATCGTGTATCCTTCCAAAGATGGTCTCAGGACCAAATGTGCGAATATTGGCGTTATTCAATACAGCAAAGGCATGTTCCTGAAGTCACATCTCAAGCTTTTTAAGTTCTTCCTTTAGTTGTTCAATTGCCAGTAAGCAATATTTTTCAGTTTTGGCTGCCATTGCAGGAATCTGGTCGAGATGTATTTTCTGATTGGAATACTGTTCAATCAATTCCACATCCTGTTGTATGGAATGTATGCCCATGTATATAAGTTGAGGTTTCAGCTTGTGGGCAATAAGGCGCACTTCGGGCCATTCCTGCGCATTGATTCTGGCATTAAGGTTTTCTAAGGCTATGGGGGTATGTTCAACGAAATAGGAAATCATCGTAAAAGTGAATTCTTTGTCTCCTTCGCTAATTTCATTGAGGCTTGTCAGATCAAAATATTTTTCCATTTCTGTATTGTGATTATATGATTTTTCGTCATAAAGGGTCATACTGGCACGATAAGTCTCCACAAGGGCAATCATGATGGGTTTTAGTTCGTTTAGCTGGTATGGCTTATACAAGAACGCATCGGCACCTGCATTGATGCAAAGTTCCTTAGCATTGCCAGATGTGCTTGAGCCGAGAATGATAATCGGTATCTCTGCAAGGGAGGCATTATCTGTATTTCGTATAGCCTCAATGGTCTTTATCCCGTTCAGGCCGGGCATTTGAAAATCCATGATGATAAGGTCGAAAGGCCGACTTTTTAATAATTCTATCACACTGTAACCCGATTGCACAAATGTAGCAGTGGCGCCAAACCTGCTGAGTTGCTGCTTCATTTCTAACTTGGTTTGCTCCACAACTCCAGCCACCAGAACTTGCGTGTTCTCAGGAAAGGTTTTGCTACATGGTTCGGATAGAGTTTGCTCTGGTTCGTTTTCTTGATGAGAAGTGGTGGGCAACAAGGCATTTATGGTAAAATGAAAATAAAACGAATTTTCATCTAATTTCTCAAGCAATACTTTGCCCTCCTGGTGCAGAATCAACTCCTTTACTGCACTGATGAGTTCGTTCATACCGCAATGACCTGCAGAAGTACCATTAGCTCTACTCATTTCTGTTTCAGAATCAAATTGAGCATGAACCAATAGCAATACTGCAAATAGGTTTCCCTTGACTATTCCCCGGTTTGCATTCACCTGAATATGAGTAGTTTTGCAAAAATTCATCAAACCTTCCAAAAGCATTACCAATGAGCCGTAAATAGTTCTGGGTGCTAAAATGACAGATTCAGGGAAGTCGGGTGATGCATTCAGGGAAAAACATGCACGATAATCAGGCCATATTGTCAGAAAATGGTCTTTCACCTCTTGCAGCAACCTGTTGACATGTACCGGAACTGGGGTACCCCAGTTTGTAAAATCATGAAGGTCAATGAACGATCTTATCATCGAAATTTTACTAAATGCACTTTGAAAATTCTGCTGCAGATTCGGTCTCATATTTTCGAGGGAGGTATTGCTGGCAAAAATAAGATTTTGCTCGCTCTCCTGGATCTTTCTAAGCAAATGATAGATGTTTTCGATTTCCGACCTGATGATCTTTGAGAAAAAAACCGCCTGTGATTGGGAATGCGAGGGGGCTTTCTCATCTGGAGTAAAAAGGATCATTACCTGAGGCTGGTTTTCCTTGTCAATCCATCGAAAAAAATTGCCGGTAAGGCTTTTGGGGGTACCGGCTTTGCCCGTGAAATGCAGGATTTTTTTTTGGTTTTGCCCAGGCTTAACGGATTTTAGCAGTTCGGTGATGCTTTCGTTCGAGAGATAAGGGCAAAGCAGCTTTTCCAGATTTTGTGCAGGTTCCAGACTCTCCAGTTCTAATTCCTTGTAAAATTTCTTGTTGGCATAATTGATGGTAAGGCTATTTGTTTCAACTACTAGCATAGGAAAACTGTTGTCGAGGACAAACCAAAATAAGTCGAAATGCTCGTTTTGCATATTTTTGAGGCTATTCTGGTTTTTTGAATTCTTTGGTTAACATGCTAAATATAAGTTGAATTTATCTTAAAAGCTTAAAAAAACAAGGCTAAAACATTAAAAAATTAAATATAACAAATTTATGATTATATTTCTGATGTTTTTAAGGCAGGGTGTCATTTTTATGGGTTAAATCAAAGTTAACACAATTTTAATAAATCTATAAATGAGCACCTTATGTTTTTTTCAAATTATAGCTCCCAAAAAATAGCAGTATCTTTGCACCAAACTGAAAAATTATGTCAAGTTCTGGCATTAAAATTCTGATTGTGGATGACGAACCCGATGTGCATGAATTTCTGGGTTACAATCTGCTTCGGGCCGGCTACAAGGTGCACAGCGCATACAACGGCAAGCAGGCCTTGATTGCAGCCAAAGAAGTGAAGCCGCATCTGATTCTGCTGGATGTAATGATGCCTGAAATGGATGGCATGGAAACCTGCAGAGAGATTAAGCGAATGCCTGATTTGGAAAATGTTGTCATAGCATTTCTGTCGGCGCGCAGTGAAGATTATACCCAAATAGCAGGTCTTGACTCCGGGGCCGACGATTATATTTCCAAGCCTGTCAGACCCGATATGTTGCTCAGTAGAGTAAAAGCTCTTCTGCGGCGCCACCCGGATTTTGCAGCAGAATCCAAAACTCTGGTTGCAGGAAATCTGGTGGTTGACAGAAGCCGATACATGATTAAAATGGATGGTGAGGAGTTTCTGCTCCCCAAAAAGGAATTTGAGCTGCTTTCCCTGTTAGTTTCCAAGCCCAATAGGGTTTTTACCCGCGAGGAGATTTTTGGTACCGTTTGGGGCAACAATGTGGTTGTTGGTGACCGTACCATAGATGTGCATATCAGGAGGCTCAGGGAAAAGATTGGCATCCACAATATAAAGACCATAAAAGGAATCGGGTATAAATTTGAGGATTAATCCATGATGCAATCTGCCCCTCCCGCCAGAATAGCGTTTGTTACTGCCTTGGCTGTTGTTTTGATCGTGCTGGCATCCAATTATGGCATTCCATGGGTTTTGGCTGATCAAACAGGCTGGCTGCCCGCGACATTAACAACCATTGCTATTCTGCTTCTAACTTTTGGGCTACTGTTGTATGTGCTGAAGAGTTATGTTTTCGATCGCATTCGACTTATCTATAAAACCATACACAACCTTAAAGTGCCTTCGGGCCAGAAAGGCATTCAGGTTTCGGGAGGAGTAGATCTCATTTATCAAACCAACCGGGAGGTAATAGATTGGGTAGAGCAAAATACTAAGGAGCTGGAAGAACTCCAAAAATTATCTGCTTATCGCAGAGAGTTTCTGGGAAATGTTTCACACGAATTGAGGACACCCATCTTCAATATACAAGGATATGTGCTTACTTTGCTCGATGGGGCGTTGGATGATCCTTCCATAAACCGGCAGTATCTGCAAAGATCCGTGCAGAGCATAAACCGTCTGATAAGTATCGTGGATGATCTGGAGTCTATTTCGCGGCTCGAGTCGGGCGAGCTGCAGCTCAAGATAGCTCAAACAGATATCGTTGAATTAGCCCGGGAGGTAGTCGATTTTTCGGAACTAAAGGCCGCAGAAAAAAATATTCGGCTGGGGTTTGCAAAGAACTACGACAGTCCCATTTGGGTAGATTGCGATAAGGAAAGGATTCAGCAAGTTTTAACGAACCTTTTGGTAAACTCCATTTCATATGGCAAGCCGGATGGTGAGACCAAGGTTAGTTTTTTCGACATGGATCAGTATATCCTGGTGGAAGTTACAGATAATGGGATGGGAATATCCCGTGAGGACCTGCCACGGATTTTCGACCGTTTTTTCCGGGGCGATAAAAGCCGAACTTCTCTCAGTGGCGCAGGTGGGTCGGGTCTGGGACTTACCATTGTGAAACATATCATTGAAGCCCACAAGCAAACCATACATGTCAGCAGCACTCCGGTATTGGGCACTACTTTCTCTTTTACCCTGAAAAAAAGTAAACCTGCAGGTTTTTGGTAAGTGCAGTATGTATATTTGCCAAATGGTCCTGTGAAAAAAAATTAAAAAAATATGCTGCAACCTTCCAAGGAATTGTCTAAAAATTTAACTTTACCTAATTTTAGTTACGGAAAATATTACAATACAACCCTGGTGTCTTTAAGTATTGCTTTAAAACAACGCCAATTATTTGCGAACCATTAGTTTATCAGAAAAAATCACTTTCAACTAACTTTCAATCACTAAACAAAATCCAATGAGAAAACTAACCTTTTTCTTGAGTTTTTTTGCAGCAGTCATGCTGCTTTTCAGCACTCAGGCAGGTTTTTCCCAGGGTGTAACAACAGGAGCCATTTCGGGTACTGTTGTTGACCAAGCTGGTCAAACACTACCGGGTGCTACTGTTTTGGCTGTCCACGAGCCTTCGGGTACCCGCTATGGAACCTCAACGCTTCCTGATGGCCGATTTACAATCATGGGTATGCGTGTGGGTGGTCCATACCGGATCACAGTTTCGTTTATCGGTTACGAAACAACGGAGGCAACTGATGTTTTCATTGCCCTGGGAGGTACCTCAACCTTTGACTTCGTTCTTCGCGATGCCGCTGCACTTCTTGGGGAGGTTGTTGTTACACACACCCGCGATTTTGTGTTCAGCTCTGATCGCACGGGGGCTTCAACCACAATCGGGCAAAATGAGCTTAGGAATCTTCCTTCGTTCTCGCAAAGGATCGACGATTTTACCCGCCTTAGTCCGATGGCAAGTGGCAGATCGTTTGCAGGTGCAGACACCCGTATGAACAATATTACCGTTGACGGCTCTTCGTTTAACAACTCTTTTGGCCTCGGCGGCCAACCGGGAGACCGTACCGGCGTAGCACCCATTTCCATGTCGGCCATAGAAGCCATTACAATTGATGTTGCTCCTTTCGATGTGCGCCAGGGAGACTTTGTGGGTGCAGGTATAAACACAGTAACCCGCAGTGGGACCAACGAGTTCAGAGGCGAAGTGCATTACAGCTTCAGAAATCCCGACCTGGTGGGCCGCGATGCCGGAGCGCTTGCCTTCGACCCCGGTACTTTCCAGTTCAATCAGTTTGGATTCAATATCGGTGGGCCGATTATCAGAGACAGGTTGTTTTTCTTTGCCGATTACAGCCAGGAAATGCTTGAAGCACCAGCCACTCCATTCCGTGCCAATAGAGGTGGGGAGCCCATTGAAGGTACTGTTACGAGAGTTCTGGAGTCAGACCTGATTACCCTCAGCAACTTTTTAAGAGAAAATTTCAATTATGAAACCGGGCCATTCCAGGGGTACATGGATAAAACTCCTGCAACCCGCTTTATTGCGAAGTTGGATTTTAACCTCAACGACCGCAATAACTTTAGCCTCAGATACAATCACTTAGAATCTTTTACTGATATTCTAGTGTCACAATCCGCCGCTCTGGGTATGGGTACTCGCAGGAGTAACCTCACCGGTCTGAACTTCCAAAACTCAAACTATCAGATCATGGAGAACATTCGTTCCATTGTTGGCGAGTGGAACGCCCGTATTGGCGACAATATGTTCAACAATATGATTGTGGGATATACTTTCCAGGATGAAAGCCGCACCTCCAGGGGTACAATGTTTCCGTTTGTGGATATTTTGAGCGGTGGAAGTGTATATACTTCTTTTGGTTTTGAGCCTTTTACGCCCAACAACGAATTGCGTTACGAAACCTGGCAGTTCCAGAACAATTTCTCAATCTTTTTGGAGAACCACACCATTACTCTTGGCGCCAGCGCCGAAATATTCAACTCGGAGAATATTTTCTTCCCGGGATCCCAGAGCGTGTATGTGTTCAATTCATTGGACGATTTTTATAGATGTGCACTGGATCACCTTGCCAACCCAAACAGGACAACATCGCCCGTTACCCTTCGCAGGTTCCAGGTTCGTTGGTCAAATATACCCGGGCAGGACAGGCCCATTCAGCCGTTGCATGTGTTTTACGCAGGTTTATACGCCCAAAATCAGTGGCAAGCTACCGACAGGCTAAGGGTTACTGCCGGGCTTAGGGTAGATGTTCCATTCTTTGGAGATGTAGAATTTCGCAATGCAGAGGTTGAAACCTTCTTTTTCACCGACGAACATGGCAGGATTGAATGGTTCCGCACCGACAGGCTCCCCGATCCGCGTATTCACTGGTCGCCCAGATTTGGATTTAACTGGGATGTGTTTGGCAATGCCACAACTCAGGTGCGCGGTGGTAGCGGAATTTTCACCGGCTCGCCGCCCTATGTGTGGATATCCAACCAAATTGGAAACAATGGTATATTAACCGGATTTGAGTCTATCGACCACACCCGTGCCCGTCCATTTCACCCGGACCCCAACCGTTGGAAACCTGCAACCGTAACCGGTGCTCCCGCGGCCAGCTACGAACTTGCATTTACTGACGAGAATTTCAAATTCCCTCAGGTGTGGAGAACTAATTTTGCCGTTGACCAAAGGCTTCCCTGGGGATTTATCGGCACCTTTGAAGGCATAATTGGCAGGGATGTAAATGGTATTTATTATATCAATGCCAACCTGAGGCCAACAACAACCATGACCACCGGAGCCGATGTAAGGCCGCTTTATGCCGCCACTGATGTAGGCAGGCGTATCATCCCTAAAGTTACCTCTGCTATTGGCCTTAAAAATCAGAATAAAGGCTATGCTTACAATTTTGCTGTTTCCCTCAGCAGACCTTTCCAAAACGGACTGTTCGTAACCGCAGCATACAGCTATGGCGTTTCCAGAAACACGGTAGATCCAGCGGCAATTGCATTCAGTTCGTGGAACGGTAATGCCCATCCCGGCAATCCAAACCTTCCGGGTCTGGGGTTTTCGGCAAACACCGCCGGCCATAGGGCATTTGGTGCACTATCCTATTCTACTCCATGGGGTCAAACCATTTCTCTTTTCGTCGAAAGCCGCACTATTGGCAATTTCTCCTACATTTTCGCAGGTGATGTGAACCGCGATGGCGGTACTGCCAACGACCTGATTTATATCCATGCAAATAAGGGTGGAATGAATTTCTTCCCCTTCGGATTGAATGCAGCCGGTGGAGTTGTTGCGCATGGACACGCAACTGCTGTCGCAAACTTTAGTGCTGATGACCAAAGGATTGCGTGGAATAACTTCATTGAGCAGGATCCATACCTGAGTCGCAACCGCGGACGCCATGCCGAGCGCGGTGCAGCATTCCTGCCTATGGTTACAAGGGCTGACCTGAGCTTCACACAGGACATAGCGGCAAATATTGCCGGTACCCGCAACAGGCTTCAGCTTCGCATGGATATCGCCAATATTACCAATATGATCAACAATGAGTGGGGTATTGGGCAACGCGTGGTTACTAATCAGCCATTGGTTGCACGGCCTGGTGGGCTTGGCGGGCCAATAGATGCTCAGGGCCGGATTATTTATCGCATGCAAAATATAGGCAATCAGCTTGTTTCCGAAACCTTCCAGCAAACCGCCGGTGTTGGCGATGTTTGGAGGATTATGTTTAGTGTAAGGTATTTGTTCAACTAAATACTTCTTTGGTGCATTTGACAAAATGGCTGCCCTCAAGGCAGCCATTTTGATTTACACCTTTACCCTGGAGAGGGGGAATAATACTTACAATCCGCTAAAAACCACATCGCTGAACACCAAGGTTGGGATTTGAGATGGAGAGAAGGGGAATGGGTCGTTGCCGGTTTCCACTAATTGTTGCCATAAGCTCAAAAGGTTTCCTGCAATATTCATTTCGTTTACCGGCTGTACTATTTTGCCGTTTTCGATATATTGCCCGGAGATGCCGAATGAGAAGTCACCGGTTGTTACGCTGGCATTGCCACCCGAGAATGAAGTAACGAGAATTGCCCGCTCCTGAGTGGCAATGATTTCTTCCTCATTGCGTGTTCCCTGGCCCACCAGGACATTTGATGTGCTTCCACCATTTGGGGTAATGCCGAGTTTGAGACCAAAATAAGAGTCAACTAAATACGAGTTCAGTACTCCATTTTTCACCAAGTCCCGTCTTACAGCTTTGATGCCTTCTCCATCGAACAATCGTGAAGCCAGCCCACCCGGGATCAGGGGGTCGTCAACGATAGTTAGCAATGGCGAACCGATCTGGGTGTTGATTTTGTCAAGAAGGAAGGAGTTTCTCTGGTAGATATTGCGTGCCGACATAGGGCCGAAAATTCGTCCGAGGATGTTTCCTGCCACTCGGTTTTCGAGTATCATTGTGTACTTGCCCGATTGTATGGGTTTCTGCCCCAGTTGCCTGAGGGTGTCGCTTACTGCATTTTCCGCAATGGTTTCGGCCGAAGGCAATCTGTTGAGAAACCGGGTTCGGGCGAATGCCGAGCCGGCAGGTCTCGCGGTACCATCGAGCACCGAAAGCGATGCCGACAGGCCGTAGGATGTGGATTCCCAGCTGCCGGTAAATCCATTTGTATGATATCTGACTCCCTGCAATTCATTGTCGCTAAAGCCGGCCGATGCGGAAAGGAGTTGGGCTGCCCCGTTCTTCTGCCTCACAAACTGTTCGGTCTCCATGGCTTTTTCAATCCTGAATTGCGGTGTTATTGCGCTATGTCCCCTGTCAACCAAGCCCAGGTCGATGTTGAGATTGGTGGGATAAAGCGATGGATCGGGCAACCGGCGGTAGGGGTCGGGAGAAAGGTATGCTGTGGCATCTACTGCATCAGAGACAAATTTCTCAAGTTGTGCTCTGTTGAGGTTGTTGGTCGAATGGGTCGAGAATTTATTGTCGCGAAATATTTGTAACGACAAGCTGCTCTCGGTGGATTCCCGGATGATGTCCAATCGTTGCTCCCGAATGTCAACCTGCACTGACCTTGACCGGGTAATAGCTGTAGCCGCTTCGTTGGCGCCCTTTTTAATGGCGAGTCCTGCAACCCATTGGGCCAGGTTTATGCGTTCCTTTTGGTTCATATTTTTTTGAATACTTTATGATAAAACATTATACATTTCTTCCGCCTACAGTGATTGTGGAAACTTTAACGGTGGGTTGCCCCATAGATGCCGGAACGCCCTGTCCGGCCTTGCCACAGGTCCATCCTGCCTCCGACATGGCAAGGTCGTTGCCTACCATTACAATATCTTCAAGCACCCTGGGCCCGTTGCCAACAATATTTACATCTTTAATGGGCTGGGTAAGTTTGCCTTTTTCAATTAGGTAACCTATCTTAATGAAGAATGTAAAATCGCCGGGGCCTATGCGTACCTGACCACCCGTAAAGGTTTCGGCTAAAATTCCATAGTCAACAGACTCAATAATCTCCTGTTTTTCGTGTGGGCCATTGAGCATGTATGTGTTGCGCATACGGGGCAGGGGCATGTGCCTGAATGACTCGCGCCGCCCGCTTCCGGTTTGTGCTACTTTGAAATGGCGGGCACTGATCCGGTCGTGCAAATACGAAACAAGGGTGCCGTTTTCAACCAAAACAGTTCTCTGACTGGGGTATCCTTCGTCGTCCATGTTTATAGAACCCCTCATGTGCGGAATGGTGCCATCGTCAATGATGGTAACAAATGGCTCTGCAACTTTTTTGCCCATTTTGTCGCTGAAGATAGATTCTCCCCTACGGTTAAAATCTGCCTCAATGCCATGTCCGATAGCCTCGTGGAGCAGAATACCCGAGCTGCCTGCTGCCAATACCAACGGCATGCGACCCGCCCTGGGGGTGGTGGCTTCGAAAAGCAGAACGGTGTCTTCTACCGATTTTGTAGCTATGCGCGTCAGGTATTCCTGATTCAGCATGGCAATATCCATTCTTTTGGAAATGGTATAGTTGTTTTGTTCACGGCGGCCGTTCTGCTCGGCAATTACCGAAGACCCTATAGTGCACATAGGCTGATAGTTCGTACCGATTACTCCTTCAGAGTTGGCAAATAGCACATACGAAGCGCTGTCGGAATACGACACATTGCATATTTTGACCCGCGGGTCGAGGGAAAATACTTTTTGGTTGATAAATTCCAGGCTGGGAATTTTGCGGCTAATTTCTACTTCCTCCCATGGTGTATTAACCGGATAAAAGTTGGGGAAGCTTCGTTGTTGAAAGCTTCTGACACTTACAAAGGGGCTGGCATTGGCAATGTTGGCTGCAGTACGGGCTGCCGATTTCATAGCTTCGGGGGTAAGCTCCTCGGTAAAGGAGTAGCCGGTCTGATCGCCCTTCAGCACTCTTATGCCTACTCCAAAACTGATAGTAGAGGCTGCCCGGTTTACTATATTGTCCTCTAAGCCTATTGAATTGGAGATGGTGTGTTGAAAGAACAAATCGCAGTAGTCACCTCCTCGCGAAAGCCCTTCTGTGAGAGTTTCGGAAATCAGTCTGCGAGAAACGCCAAAATGATCAAAAAAATCATTCACTGTATAACTCAGCGGATTGGCAAGTTTTTTCCCCGCAAAACATCCGGTAAGTATTGAGGGGGCCAGGATTGAGCCCGCAACAACCACTCCTCCGGTCTTAAGAAAATTGCGCCGGTTCACATTATTGTCCATAAGTTGATTATGAGTTTTATTGTTAGTTAAAAAGAAGTTACTAAGCTACAAAAAATAAATGCATGCACTTTCTTTTTTGCTTTTTTTATAAAATATTGCAATACAATGCTGGCCTTCCCAATCAGTTTGGAGAATTTTTGATATATCTTTGACGGATTGCAGGCTGCAAGGTTACATTGAAGCTGTAAATAGCGGGTTGTTCCGCTATTTCGGCAGATAGCCCGGCAAGCTTGCTCTTGCAGTTGTATCGGCATACAAGCTTCACCATAGTTTTGGCATTCTGTCTTGCAACAAGGAGTGCAGTTTTTACAAAAAAAAGTTAAAGGCATTGCTTTCTGCTATGATGTATCTATCTTTGCAAATATGAAGAAAATAGCGCGAATCTTCATGCTCTGGACCATGTTGTTTGCAATGCTTATTGCATCTGCGGGCTTCATGCTGGTAAAGCATTCATGCCACTCCTGCGGTATTCGTGAAGTTTCGTTGTTTTCAACCAAGGCCTGCTGTGCTTCACAATATGTAAAAGTAAAAGAGAGTCCTTCCTCGTGTTGCAAGCTTCAGGCAGCGGAATTCTCATGCACCCGGTGGATTAAAACGGGCGCATGCTGTGAAATGGAAAGAGCTGCCCATTTCGAACCCCAAACTTTACTGCCTCAATCCATTAAATTTCGGATTGATATTGTTGATGCCCCGCAGTATGTTGTGCCTGCTTATGTGTATGCAGCTGAAATTCTTCCCGCTAACCACGATTTTATTCTGAAGTTCCCGCCACCGGGCAGGCTTCAGGGTACTTCCTTTCTTTTCTTTATCCAGCAATTGAAAATTCCATTTGCCTAAAGGACGCTCTTAAGCGTTTTGCAAAATTCCGAACCTCACCTTTATGTGAGAATAGGATGACTTGTTCTATTTCAAAATTTTCAAAAAAAAAGGATATCATGAAAGCAATTTCTTTAACCGTAGTGTTTGTTTTATTTTTGTTTTTGTCAGGAAGTTTCCAACAGACTGTATCCCAGCCCCGGAATCAGGACAATGTTGTAAATACCGAATTTAGGGCTTTGGGGTTGTGCGGTATGTGCAAGACCCGGATTGAGAGGGCTGCTCTGAGTGTAAGGGGTGTGCGGTCGGCTACCTGGGATCAGCAAAAGCAAATAGTTGCTGTGAGGTTCGATTCTACCCGTACCAACCAGGAAGCCATTGAAAGGGCTATTGCCCGCGCAGGCCACGACACCCAAAATTTTATTACTGACGAGGAAACATACAAGAATCTGCACCATTGCTGCAAATATCCCCGCGATCCGCAAATGCTGAGAAACAACAGGGTTCACAACCAATAAAGATTCTGTCAAAATGAAGACATTGTTAATCGCTTTGATAGTTTTTAGCAGCTGGCTGTTATCCCAAGGGGCAAATGCCCAATCAGTTTTGCTAAGAGGGACGATTTGGCACCAACACGAGCAAAACGGGCAGATGGTGTCCCATCCTCTTGCCGGTGCCCATATAATATGGCAGGAAACCAACATTGGAGTTGTGTCAGACAACAATGGAAGATTTGCTATTTCAGTGCCACCGCGGTTGCCCCACCATCTTATTGTAAGTTTCACTGGATTTGCCAGTGATACGATTCTCGTAGCTACAATAGATCAGGAGGTTACCATATACCTCAGTGAGGGTCAGCATCTTGAAGTGGTTGAGGTGCAAGGTCGCAGACCAAGGGCACATTTCAAAACTCTGGAGCCCATCCTTACCCAGGCCATTACCACTGAAGAGATGCAAAGGGCTGCCTGTTGCAATCTTTCTGAGGCTTTCGAAACCAATGCTGCCGTTGATGTCTCGTTCAGCGATGCGGTTACAGGCGCTAAGCAGATACAATTGCTGGGTCTGGCTGGCATTTACAGTCAGATCCTGACCGAAAATATGCCTTCCATAAGGGGACTTTCCCAGCCGTTTGGCATGATGTTTATTCCCGGCCCGTGGATGGAATCCATACAGGTATCGAAAGGAACAGCCAGCGTAGTCAATGGATTTGAATCCATTACAGGACAGATAAATGTTGAATTGAAGAAACCCGAAACGGCCGAGACTTTGTTTTTTAATTTTTATGCCAATGACAAAGGCAGGTTCGAAAGCACTGTGAATGCGGCTGTAAGTCTCAATCAGAATTGGAGTACCATGATTTTGGCCCACGGCGAAATACTGAATAGCCGCTTCGACCACAATCATGATTCCTTTCTTGATCATCCTACCGTGAGGCGTTACAACATACTTAACCGGTTTCGTTACGACAGGCCCGGGGTTATGGAGTCAAAATTTGGTTTTCGCATTTTGCAGGAAGAGCGACAAGGCGGTCAAATGGCATTTTTCGACAATGGCGAGGCGTGGGGTTCAGATAATTATTATGGATTTGGTGTGAATACAGGTCGTTTTGAAGCATTCGCCAGAACCGGCTTCTTTTTTCGCAACCTGCCCAATGCCAGCCTGGGAACCCAGTTTAGTTTCTCCCGGCACACTCATGAATCACACTTCGGCAATAGGGCATACGATGGTGCCCAAAACACTTTCTATGGTAATATTATCTTCGACAATACCATTGCCGGAAATCTCAACCACCGGATTACGACCGGAATAAGTTTTCTGATGGATGATTACGATGAAGTGCTTGCTGACAGTGCCTTTGCAAGGAGAGAGCTGGTTCCGGGCGTTTTTGGGCAATACACCTTCAACCTCGACACCCGTTTTACTTTGATTGCCGGGTTGAGGGCCGATCACCACAACATGTTCGGCACTTTTGTTACGCCACGGTTGCATGTGAGGTATCAGGTTGCGCCCAATACCATTCTGAGGGCATCTGCAGGGCAGGGCTTCAGGGTACCCAACCCCATTGCCGAAAATTCAGGGCTGCTGGTGAGCAACAGGCGACTTAGGGTTTTGGAAGAGCTGCGGCCCGAGAGGGCTTGGAACTATGGGGCAAGTATCACTCAGAATTTTACCTTCCTGGGCAATCATGCATCAATTATCGCCAACTATTTTCGCACCGATTTCCAAAATCAATTGGTGGTTGATGTGGATGCAAGTCATACGGAAGTTAGGTTTTATAATCTCAACGGTCAATCGTTTGCCAACAATTTTCAGTTGGAGATGAAATTTCATCCTATATCGCAAATTGAGGTAGTGGCTGCCATTCGTTATACAGATGCCAAAACCACCATCAACGGTGAGCTTGTAGAAAGACCTTTTGTGAATACCTACAAGGGTATGCTCTCGGGATCATTCAACACACGCAACAACCGCTGGCAGTTTGACCTTACTGCACAGTTTAACGGACCCAGCCGTATCCCGTCCACTGCCATGCTGCCACCACATATGCAAATGGCCGAAAGGTCGCCGGCGTATGTTTTTATGCTTGGGCAGGTTACTTTTCGCATACGGGATATGGAGCTCTACATTGGAGGTGAAAACCTTACAAATTTCAAACAGATGAAGCCGATCCTCGGCTCCCATGATCCTTTCGGTCCGCATTTCGATGGCTCGATGATATGGGGACCAATCAAAGGCCGGATGTTTTATTTTGGATTGAGGTTCTCTATACCCAGATAGCCCGGTCGAATTCTATTTTTTCAATGCCCCGCCTTGCAATCGGGGCATTTTTATATGTGGGGTTGGGTCTTGTGGGTAATTTGACCGGGGGAATACCTGATTAAATGACTTTGGCTTTGAAAATTTTGGCAATTTTGTAATGGCCTGAATGTTTCATATCCTAATTATCAATAATTTCCCGTGGCTGAAGAAAAAATCGAACCCCTGTCGGTATTATTGAAAACGCTTCCCGACAAACCGGGTGTGTATCAGTTTTATGATAACCAGGGAAACATTATTTACATTGGAAAGGCCAAAAGCCTTAAAAAACGCGTGTCATCTTATTTCAATCGCGATCATTACGAAAGCGGCAAGGTGCAGGTGATGGTAAAGCGGATTGCAGATATCCGGCACATCGTTGTTGAAACGGAATTAGATGCCTTGCTGCTTGAAAATAACCTGATCAAAAAGTATCAGCCCCGCTACAATGTATTGCTGCGCGACGACAAGACTTTTCCCTGGATATGCATTAAAAATGAGCCTTTCCCGAGAATCTTTTCTACCCGGCATGTAATACGCGATGGCAGCAAATACTACGGGCCGTATGCTCAGGGGAGGATGATGCATGCATTGCTTGAACTCATAAGACAATTATTTCAATATCGCACCTGCCGCCTCAGCCTCACAGAATCAAACATTCAGCAAAAAAAATTCAAAGTCTGCTTAGAATTTCATATTGGCAATTGTGCCGGACCCTGCGAGGGTTTGCAGACTCCCGAAGAGTATTCCGAAACATTAAGCCAAATTGAAGAAATCATTAAAGGCAATTTGGTTAGGGTAAAGCAAAAACTGAAAGAACTGATGTTGGGTTATTCCGACACATTCGCCTTCGAGAAGGCCAACATGGTGAAGCAAAAAATAGATCTGCTGGAAGCCTATCAGAGCAAATCTACAGTTGTAAGCATATCTCTCACCAATATCGATGTTTTTTCGATAGTAAGTGATAAGGAATCGGGATTTGTAAATTTTATGAAGGTGATGAACGGGGCCATTGTGCAATCGCATACGGTAGAATTCCGCAAGAAGCTGGATGAAAGTGATGCTGAGTTGCTGGAAATCGGAGTGGTTGAAATCAGGCAGCGTTATTCCACTGATACTGCAGAGGCGATAGTGCCCTTCAAGCTACAGACATCTATTCCCGGGTTGCGTTTTGTAGTGCCGCAACGCGGCGACAAAAAGAAATTGCTGGAGCTATCCGAGAGAAATGCCCGGTATTACCAGATGGAAAAGTGGAAGCAAAAGGAATTGGTAGATCCGGAGCGGCACACGCGTCGTATATTGGAGAAAATGAAGCTCGAGCTTCGCCTGCCGGTCGCTCCGGCTTATATCGAATGTTTTGACAACAGCAATATTCAGGGTGAATATCCGGTTGCAGCCATGGTAGTGTTCAGGGATGGCCGTCCGGAGAAAAGTGAGTACAGGCATTTTAATATAAAAACAGTGGTGGGTCCCAATGATTATGCCAGCATGGAGGAAGTAGTGGAGCGGCGTTATCGCAGGTTGCTTGCCGAAGAGAAGCCCTTGCCCAACCTTGTGGTAGTTGACGGAGGCAAGGGGCAGCTTGGAGTTGCGTATGAAGTGCTCAGGAGGCTGGGTATTGCAGATAAGGTGCCTGTCATCGGAATTGCCAAACGACTTGAGGAGATTTTTATGCCGGGAGATTCCGACCCGCTATTTATTGATAAAAAATCGGAGACCCTTAAAGTAATACAACATATCCGCAACGAGGCCCACAGGTTTGGAATCACTCATCACCGCAACAAGAGGCAAAAAGGCGTCTTAAAGTCCGAACTCAGCGACATTAAAGGTATTGGTCCCAATACAGAGCAAATCCTTTTGAGATCGTTTAAGTCGGTTTCCGGGATAAAAAAGGCCTCCCCCGAGGCTCTTGCCGGAGTGGTGGGGAAGGCTAAGGCGCAGATAATTAAAGCGTATTTTGATAGGACCACAGGTAATCTTTAACCTGATACAGCTCCATTGATTGCCATTAAGTATTACAAACTACGCCATGAGATTGCAAACCGCCCCAGAATTATAGACTCTGAATCAAAAATTTTGTGGGGGAAACAAATCGTTCCACCATTCAGGGTAGCCTTTCAGGTGTTTTTCCCACCATGCCATTATGGTGTTGTGCCATTCAATTCTTCGGTTGTAGGTAAGAATGGTATGGTCTTCACCTTTGATTAATACCAGCTCGGCCGGGCGGCCCAGCAGTTTTAGTGCAGTGTACATCTGTATGCTTTCGCCCGGCGGGACATTGGTGTCGCGATCGCCCGTGAGCATCAGCAGTGGTGTATTGATTCTGTCGGCAAGAAACAACGGGCTTTGGTCCACATAAATGTCGGGCCTGTTCCAGGGAAAACTTTCCGCAGTGGCTTCAGCGCTATATGAGTATCCCCAAAATCCCTGGCCCCAGTAGCTCGAAATGGAGCTGATGCCGGCATGTGATACCGCTGCAGCAAACATATCTGTGCGGGTGAGCAGGAGTTTGGTCATAAAACCTCCGTAAGAAGCTCCGATAGCACCCACACGGTTTGCATCAACAAACGGATGCGACTGTATAAATGCCTTTGTAGCCTCAATGATTTCATCTGCCACCGTTATTCCCCAATTGTTGACATGAGCAGCCGAGAATTCTTGTCCAAACCCGATGGCCCCGCTGGGCTGCATCACATACACGATGTATCCGTTGCTTGCCCAAAGCCCTAAAGGATACCGCCCGCCGAATGTACGCCCTACAGGTGTTGTTCCAGCATAATAATATACTATAAGGGGATATTTCCGGGTGGGGTCAAAATCCGGCGGCAGGTAATATCGGCCTATTACATTTACCTGTGTGGATGTGGTAAAGTTCCAGTCTTTGGTGGCCCCCAGGTCAACAAATCTATAATTGTAACTTTCGGTGTCGGCTAACACCTGTGTTTGCTGATTTCGCAAATTCATGACCAAAGCCCTTGAAGGAGCATTTGTTCGCGACCCCAGAAATGTGGCCGTCAGGGCATTATCGGCAAATTCCATAGATGTAATCATATCAGCAGGTGCCGGCACTAAAGAAAAGCTGGAGCGGCGTGTGTCGTAGCGATAAACCCTCTGAAAATCCTTATCCACTGTAAGAAGATAGATGTTTCTATCAACGGGATGCCAGAATGCTGAGATCACCGATGGGTCGAAGTTCCGGGTTATGGGGTTTACCCTGCGAGTTTTCAGATCAAATATGAAAGCTTGCCTGTCGAAGTTGTTGGGAATGGTGTTCTCAGGCACATTTTTTCCAATGCCATCGAAAGCCGAAGGACCTCCTGTGGCCAGAAGCTGTGTGCCATCAGGAGAGAATGAGGCCGATACTCCCCAGCGCTGGTTGGCCAGGAGGGTATCTGGTGTAAGTGTTTTAAGGTCGAGCAGGATCAGGTCGGATTTGAAAAATGGTCTTTCGCTGAAGTCCGAACGGCGGGTTCCAATCAAAATATGTGTTCCGGCAGGACTGATATCCATCAAAGAGGTGGTTAGGTTGCCAAATGTAATTTGCTTACTGATGCCCGACCCCACATCGTAATAGTACAGAAACCTGCGGTTGCGCCAGCCCGGCTGACGATCTTCCATGCCAAGCACCCTTCGTAGAGTGGCATCGGCATTGGTGCCATCCTCCCGTATGCTGTAAATGATAAAAGATCCGTCGGGAGCCCATCTGAATGATTCGAGCCTTTCTGTATTTTCGAGGTGGGTGGTAATTTTGCCTGTGGCAATATCGTGCCGGAATATTGTGGACAGGTTATTTCTGGTGTGAATATAGCTGAGCACACTCCCTTTTGGCAGCCATGAAAACTGAGTTGCCCGGGAATTGCGAAAGGTGTGCACTAATTGATTATCAGAAAAGCGGTGGATGTCGGTCCAGGTTTCTGAAGCATCGCCAGGAGGCAATGATTGCCTGTAGCTGATTGCATAATGTTTACCGTCGGCAGATGGCTGCACCCGTGTTATTTTAACTCCATCGAGTATGTGGTTTATGTCCTTTATGGTTCGCGGGCTTAGGTTGGGCATTATATTGTTTACCATGAACGGTTCGCTAATCTTTAGAGTAGCCATTACTTCCCACGGACGCGACGACTTTGCCGGCTTTAGGGCTTTCAGGATGAGCAGATGGTTGCCCTTGGGGAGTTCAATGGTGGCAGATATGCGTCCGGGCTCGGCGTCCTTGTCAGATACCGCTGTTTTGGTAGCAATGCGTTTTCCATTGAGGAAGGCTTCGACCATATAATGGCTGTTGATCTGAAGCTGGGCGGAAACCCATCTGTCGGCCCTCAGGTAGGTGGCCATGTAAGAAACCAGAGGTAGCACATGGGTAGTGTCATCAGAGATTTGCAAATACCCGGTCTCGTTGGTGAGCATCGTTTGCCAAATTGCCCTGCGTCCCGAAAACCAGGAAACAGGCTGATTGGCCTCGGGATAAAAATTCTCCAGATTCAAGTGCGGAAATGCAAGCAACTGTTCGTCGGAAAATGTTCGGCCCTGGGTGTTAGGGTTGTTGTGGAAAGCCGGAACATCAATCTCCAACGGACCGGTTGTGAGCCATTGGGAAATTACCAGGCTGCCTGAGGCAATCAAGGCTCCGGGAAGCATTGCCAACAAAAGGGAAAAAACAATCAGGTTTTTCTTCATAGTGTGAATGTTTTGTAGAGTGCAACGATAAACTGTCTAAAATTACCAATTTTGTATTTAGCAGCTCAAAAGCCATTTCAGTAATTTGGTTACTTTTGGCTTTTATTACTTCAAATTATTCATAGCAAAATAATTATGGGAAAAGATGTAAAGATATTCGAACTAATTGAACTGGAGTATCAAAGGCAGTTGCATGGTGTAGAACTGATTGCCTCCGAAAACTTCGTTTCAGAACAGGTGCTGCGGGCAATGGGAAGTGTGCTTACCAACAAATATGCCGAAGGCTATCCTGGGCGACGCTATTACGGAGGTTGCCAGATAGTGGATCAAACCGAGCAGATTGCCATCGACAGGCTCAAAGATCTCTTTGGTGCAGAATACGCCAATGTGCAACCCCATAGTGGGGCACAAGCCAATGCAGCGGTTTTTCTGGCCTGCCTGCAACCCGGCGATACCTTTATGGGCCTTGATTTGAGCCATGGAGGCCATCTCTCCCACGGATCACCAGTAAACCTGTCAGGAATCCTTTACAAACCTGTGGCTTACGGGGTGAGCAAAGAAACCGGGCTGGTAGATTATGAACAAATGGAAAAGACTGCCTTGGAAGTTAGACCCAAAATGATTGTGGCAGGTGCTTCAGCTTATCCCAGAGATTGGGATTATAAGCGAATGCGAGAAATAGCCGACAAGGTCGGGGCCTTGCTTTTGGCCGATATTGCTCATCCGGCAGGATTGATTGCAAAAAAACTATTGAACGACCCAATGCCCTATTGCCACATAGTTAGTTCCACAACGCACAAAACCCTCAGAGGGCCCCGTGGTGGTATCATCATGTTGGGTAAAGATTTTGAAAATCCTTGGGGACAAACTACACCCAAAGGCGAGATTAAGATGATGTCGGCAGTATTAGACAGTGCTGTATTTCCCGGTACTCAGGGTGGCCCCCTGGAGCATGTGATAGCCGCAAAAGCCGTGTCATTCGGAGAAGCCCTTGAGCCGTCATTCGAGGAGTATGGTCTGCAGGTGCTTAAAAATGCCAATGCTATGGCCGAGGCTTTCGTGGGGTTGGGATACCACATCACCTCAGGTGGCACCGACAACCATCTGATGCTTATTGACCTGAGGTCGAAGTTTCCTGATATCTCGGGCAAAAAAGTAGAAAACACCCTGGTACTTGCAGATATTACCATTAACAAAAACATGGTTCCGTTCGATAGCCGTTCTCCCTTTTTGACCTCGGGCATCAGAATTGGTACCCCGGCAATTACCACAAGAGGAATCAAGGAGCAACAAGCAGTTAGAATTGTGGAGCTTATTGATGAGGTGATTTGCAACATCGACAACCCAAGTGCTATTGAGGAGGTGAAGAAAAAGGTTCACAAACTCATGGAAGGATACCCGTTGTTTGCATACTGACAAGCAGAATGTGCTTACTTTTGGTAATTTCCTTTTAAGCATCCTCAACTAAAAATTGATTTCATCGGTACTTGCACTCGCCCAGGCGTGAGAATGTGTTGCTGTGCCTGGGTTGAAGAGAAATACTTGAATGTGAATTGAGTTATAATGAAGACCTTATTGTTGATGCGCCACGGGAGAGCAGAAAAGTTTTCGGATTCTCAACCGGACATTTTTCGAGACCTATTAAGAAGTGGCATTGAAGAAACCCGTATTGTTGGAAATAAAGTTAGATCCACTGGTTTTACTCCCGATATTATTATTTCGAGCAAAGCTAGAAGGGCTCAGGAAACAGCCAAGGTTATGGCCGCCTGCCTGCATGCTGATGCAGACAAGATAGTGTTTGATTGCCGAATATTTGAAGCATCCGATACAGATTTATTGGAGATCATCATGGAGTTGCCCGATGAATTATCTTCGGTTTTAATAGTTGGGCATAATCCTACAATGAGTCTGCTGAGCTTTAAGCTTTTTTCCGGGTCAACCCTTGAGTTTCCTCCCTCGGCCGTGCTGAGTCTGTCGTTCGATACAATGATCTGGCAGTCCATAATGGCTGTCCCCTCAATGTTTAATTATTATTTATACCCCGATGGCTGCATATCCGGCTGTGTTTGAATAAATGAAAACCTTCAGATGTAATTTTTTTGAACAATCAGATGTACAACTTCTTTGCCATTTCCGGCTTGGTGAAAAAGCTTATTTTTGTATAAATCACCAAAGCTAATTGAACCCTATGCTTGAAATAAATTTGGAACATGAGAAGGCGGAAATTAGCAAGCGGTATAGGAAACTGCTACGCTCGTGTAGGCCAGATACAACATCTGAGAGTAAGGAAAAGTTGCGCAAGGCATTTGTTTTTGCTGTAGATGCCCACAAGAACCATCGTCGTAAAAGCGGTGAGCCTTATGTTTACCATCCTATCGCCGTTGCACAGATTGTTGCCGAAGAAATTGGACTTGGTGCTACCAGTATGATTTGTGCCTTGCTGCACGATGTGGTAGAAGATACAGCATATACCCTTGCAGATATTCAGGACAATTTCGGAGATGAAACCGCCAAAATCATAGATGGTCTCACCAAAATATCCGACATTTTCGACCAGACCTCGTCCGTACAGGCCGAGAATTTCCGAAAGATGCTTCTAACGCTCTCCGACGATGTGCGGGTAATCCTGATCAAACTGGCAGACCGGCTGCACAATATGCGCACATTGGAGTCGCTGCCCCCAAAAAAACAACTGAAAGTTGCCAACGAAACACTGTATTTGTTTGCGCCCCTTGCGCACAGGCTTGGTTTTCATGCCATTAAAAGTGAACTTGAGGACTTGTCGTTGAAATATACCGATCCGGAGGTGTATAATTCCATCACCCAAAAGTTGGAGGATTCGGCGGATGAACGCACTAAGTTTATCCAATCGTTTACATTGCCCATCAGAAAAGCATTGAACAGCGCGGAATTGAAATACACAATGCAGGGCCGCACCAAGTCTATCAGTTCCATTTGGGGAAAGATGCAGAAAAAAGAAGTTCCTTTTGAGGAAGTTTATGATGTTTTTGCTATCCGCATAGTGATTGACACCCCTGAGCAGCGCGAAAAGGCCGATGCCTGGAGGGTTTATAGTATTGTAACTGATATTTACAGGCCCAATCCCGACAGGCTTCGCGACTGGCTCTCTACTCCCAAGGCCAACGGCTACGAATCTCTTCATACTACCGTTATGAGCAGAACCGGCAAGTGGGTAGAGGTCCAAATCCGATCGCGCAGAATGGATGAGGTGGCAGAAAAGGGTTATGCGGCGCATTGGAAATACAAAGAGTCAAAAGTTGTCGAAACGGGCATAGACAAATGGCTGCGTCGCATACGGGAGATCCTCAAAACTCCTGAGCAGGATGCAGTGGATTTTGTGGAAGACTTCAAAATGAACCTCTTCACGGACGAAATTTTTGTATTCACTCCAAAGGGCGAACTCCGTACTCTGCCTATGGGAAGCACTTCATTGGATTTTGCCTACAGTATTCACTCTGAAGTAGGAAACCACTGCCTTGGAGCTAAGGTCAACAACAAGCTTGTGCCTCTGAGCCATGAGCTAAAGAGTGGAGACCAGGTGGAAATAATCACCTCGGCCCGTCAGCACCCTAAGTCCGACTGGCTGTCTTATGTAAAAACCGCCAGAGCTAAAGGCCGAATTAAAGCAGCACTTAAAGAAACCCGCAAAAAGCAGGCTGAATTGGGCAAGGAGATACTAGAAAGAAAATTGCGGGCACTCAAAATCGAAAACAATCCTGGAAATATCCAGAAACTGATAGATTACTTTAAACTCGAGTCGCCTCTCGACCTCTACTACGATGTGGCAGTCGAAAAGATTGGACAAAAGGAACTGAAGGCATACCAAATGGAAGGCGAAAAAAGCGGAATTCTGGGGTATATCAAAAGTCAGTTTGGAAGACCTCGGGAAGCTCCTGCCTCCGAAAAATTGGCACCAGATCCTATCAGGGCACAACTGAAAGCGAATCCCGACACCCTGCTTATCGGAGACTCATTAGACAATCTTGCATATACCCTCTCGCCCTGCTGCAAACCTATCCCGGGCGATGATGTTTTCGGATTTGTTACCATAGGCGAAGGAATCAAAATACACAGAAACAACTGCCCAAACGCCGTTCAACTCTTGTCGAAGTTTGAATACAGAATTATTAAGGCAAAATGGATTACAAATAAAAACATTGCATTCCTTTCGGGTATTCGTATTCAGGGCATTGATGAGATTGGCCTGTTGCGGAATATTACCAATGTTATTTCCAATGAATACAATGTCAATATCCGGAGCATCAATATTGATTCTAATGCAGGAACTTTTCAGGGCACTGTAATGCTGTATATTCATGATACCCAGCATCTTAACGAGTTGATCAACAAATTGAAAAAACTGAAGGGCGTTGAAACTGTATCGCGAATTGGCAAAGATTAACAGTGGTGCTTCTCATTAAAGTTCAAACGATAAGCTCCGTTATTTTAATTTAGTTTGAATTAATTTTATAACTTTGCTCTAAGCCCTCTGCTTTGAAGGTGTTATCATACTTGAGGCATTTGTGCAAAAAATGAAAATGCCGAAAGCCAAATTGATGTCCATATTATGAAAGATAAGAAAGCCACACAGGAACTGCTTTCCACTGTGAAAAATATTTTTACATCCTATCTGGTTGCCAATAAACATCGGAAAACACCGGAACGGTTCACAATTCTGCGCGAGATTTATCAGACTGATGGGCATTTTGATGTGGAATCGTTGTACATAGCCATGAAAAACAACAAATACCGTGTGAGCCGGGCTACGATTTACAATACCATAGAGTTGCTGCAGAATTGCAATCTGGTTGTGAAGCACCAATTTGGCAAAAATGTTGCCCAGTTCGAAAAGTCCTTCAAATACAGGCAACACGATCATGTGATCTGCACTATATGCGACAAAGTACTTGAGTTTTGTGATCCGCGACTGCAGGAAATCCAAAATTCTGTAGAAACCTTTCTGAAGTTTACAATTACCCATCGTGCGTTTGTATTTTACGGGCAGTGCCACAGTTGTGAAAAGGTGATGGAGAACTAAAAGTCCTTCATTTTGCCTGTCCTTTTGGTCAGCTCATGCCGCAAAAAGCTGAAATTTATTACATTTGTAATGTGGAAAACCGATAAATTTTCCACTTTTTTTATGCGCAATTTAATGAAAACATGAAGAATAAAACCAAGTTAGATGTTTTGCTTGGAATGCAGTGGGGCGACGAAGGCAAGGGCAAAATTGTGGATGTAATATCACCTGAATATCATGTGGTGGCTCGTTTTCAGGGAGGTCCTAATGCTGGGCATACGCTGGAATTCGATGGCAAGAAATTTATTTTGCATACCATTCCTTCGGGAATTTTTCATCAGGATTGCATCAACCTGGTTGGGAACGGTGTTGTGGTGGATCCTTGTATCCTTGCCCGTGAGATGCTCAAAACAGGACTTCCTTTTGAAGAACTTCGGAAAAGACTTCTGTTTTCGGCCAAGGCTCATTTGATACTGCCTTCTCACAGGCTCGCCGATGCCGCAAATGAATCACTAAAAGGTGCAAACAAGATCGGAAGTACCCTAAAAGGAATCGGACCGGCCTATACCGACAAAGTTGCGCGCACAGGGTTGCGTATTGGCGACATTTCTAATGTCCGTTTCATGGAAAAGTACAATCTACTTAAAGATGCGCACCTTAATGCCATTGGTAGTCAGGGCTTTTCCGAACATGATTTTACCATCGAAAACCTAAGCTTCGCCCAATATGAAAAGCAATGGTTTGAGGGTCTGGAAATATTGAGAAGCATGCAGGTGGTTGAGTCTGAAATGTATATCAACGAATCGCTGAGCCGGGGGTTGCGGGTGCTTGCAGAAGGTGCACAAGGTGCTCTTTTGGATATTGACTTTGGTTCATATCCCTTCGTAACTTCCAGCAATACCATTGCTGCAGGGGCATGCACCGGACTGGGTGTTGCACCTTCCGGAATAGGGGAGGTGCTGGGCATTTTTAAAGCCTATTGCACCCGCGTGGGCAGTGGCCCATTCCCAACCGAGCTTTTTGACCAGGTTGGCGAAAAATTGCGTACTGCAGGCAATGAATTTGGGTCCACCACCGGCCGACCCCGAAGATGTGGCTGGCTCGACCTGCCTGCACTAAAGTATGCAGCCATGCTGAATGGTTCTACCGGATTGTTTATTACTAAAGTTGATGTGTTGAATGATTTTGCCAGCCTTCAGGTATGCACAGAATATAACTACGACGGGAAACACATTTCCTATGTTCCCACAGGGTGTCAAGACGAAAAGTTGATTCCGGTTTACAGACAGTTCGATGGCTGGCAATGCAGCCTTTCCGGGATAAGCACCTTCGAGGCCTTACCCCCGCAGTTGCATGCTTACTTGCGATTTATTGAAGATTTTGTGGAAGTTCCGATTCTTGCAGTATCAACCGGACCGGGAAGAGAGCAGACCATTTTTCGAAAATAACCGCCAAGTCCATGTCCATTGCCGGAAAGGTTCTCAGGTCCCTGTATTACAAGCTCAATCCACACCAACGGATGCTCATCAGGAGATTGTTGCTTTTGCCCATGGATGCATGGGATGTAATCAGGGGAAGTCGCCCCCCGCTCACCCCACCAAAAGGTATGATATTTGTCGGACGGGGCGATTTTGTTCAGGTAGGGGAGAACCTTCTGAATCTGATAAAAATAAACTGTAATATTCAACCCTATCACCATGTGCTGGATGTGGGTTGTGGAATTGGTCGCCTGGCACGGCCTTTGGCTTTCTATCTGGATAAAAGGGGGAGCTATACAGGGTTTGATGTGGTTGAAGATGGCATTGCATGGTGCCGGAAAAACTACAGGGATTTTCCAAATTTCCGGTTTGATCATATCCCACTGTACAACGACCTTTACAACCGTGAAGCAGCCAATACTCCTGAAACCTTTACTTTCCCGTATCCCGACAAAAGTTTTGATGTAATTATCTACACTTCTGTTTTTACCCATCTGCAGCCAATGGCAGCGGAGAACTATATTGCACAGGCTGCAAGGACGCTAAAGCCCGGTGGATATATTTTTGCCACTGCATATATTGTGGATAACGAAACAGAGAGGCACTATTCGAATGGGGTTTCGGAGTTTTTTCCGGTGAAGAAAGGGAATTCCTACTTGCATAATGCCACCGTACCGAGTGCCAATGTGGGCTATCAGTGGGAATACTTTCTTGGCGTGTTTCGGCAAGCCGGCTTTACCTCCCGTGCCTTTCTGAAAGGTTGGTGGTGTGGCCGGCCAAAGGCCCACGATGCTATCTTCCAGGATGTGCTGGTGTTTCAGTTGCAGGGATAATCAATTTGCGAAACACTAGGCTGTGTCTGCGAGCAAATTGGACGCAAGCGATTTATCCGTGTTTAAAACACCGAATTCCATAAATCCATTAGACGACATCAATACCCTCCCTGGATTTTTAATTCAGGAAAAAACTACCCTCCTGATGGTTCTCTTTCTCAGGAAAAGCTCATTTGAAACTTCAACCGGCAAGTTCAGCGATTGGAAAACCAAATCCGCTTGCCCGGGGTTGTTGAACTCAACCTTGGTATTTATCGGGTTATGATTTTCTACCACAAACTCCGTATTGAACAGGCTGAATACAAATTTGCCGTTTGTGTCGAACAGGTCTTTTGTAAACCATTGCTTCTGCAGATGCACTTGACCTTTTTCAATGGAAATCCCAAGCTCCATAAACCGGCTCAAAATATCTTCTTTTACTTGCCCTGTTAATCCGGGTTGCTGCACTCCCGACATGGATGGTGTGTGCGAATATGGGTCGGTGGGAAATGCGCCGTATTCTCCGGGGGACTTATGTACGCCTATCCCTTCGCGTATCAAATAATAAAATCTGAACAGATCCTGCAGGTGTTCTCCGTTTTGATTTTGCTTTTCAAAAGTGCTGATACTCTCCCCAACTGCCAGCAGCAGCTTTGAAACCATGTGCCAGTAAATGGAGCCTATGCCTTCATACTTATAGAATGATCCTGAACGGCCTGTAAAATAGCGGTGTCTGAAAACATTTTCATAAATATCTTCGATAATCTCCCGTTCTTGTTGTGTAAGATTGTTATCTGCATTCTCAGTATGTTTCAGGAGCTGTTCGTGCAAAATGCGACCGTTTCTTAAATCAGGGTTAAAATACAGAGCTCCTGCCTCATCTTGTTTTACAATATCGGTCTGGTTTTCTTTGATTTGCCGGAGAAGCCAATTTGATTGTTTTGCCAGCTCAGGCGTTATGTTGTTTTTTTGCATGAAATCGGGCAACTGTTTCCAGGGGTAAAGCATAAAACTTTTCTGGTCGGGGCGCCATAGATTGCTGGAAAACAAGGCTTCGAGAAGTTCAATAGTTTGGAATTCAGTAAGTAGCCCGCTGTTGAGGATTGCAACCTGCCCCTCAAGCATCAAATGCAGGTGGGTAACTTCCACACCCCTGTTATTAAATCCGATGAGATTGTATGAATGATAGAGCCCATCGGTTCTTCGGTTGGTAAAAATGGATCGATCCAGGTGGTGGATAGCCGTGTTGCAAAAATTCAGAAGCTCTTCTTTTGCAATTGTTCGAAAACTGCCCGAGAAACCTGCATAGACCGATTCCCTGTAATGCTCGCCGGCAATTCCCAACGCATCAGTTATGGTTTTTCTGGCTGCCGGTGATACTTCCTCCTTCGACGGTACATTAAAATCTTTGAAGATTTGGAAGATTTTTTTGTAGAAATCAGACACTTCTGTGGATATGTTGAATGATTTCTCTTCGGAATTTTCCATCATCCGGATTATGAAACCCAGAAAACGGCGGGCGTGGCACAATGTAACTACTGATGCCCCGTTGCCGACCAATGCATTGTTGGCATCATTCCATTCGGGTCGTTGGGTATTGAGCCATATACCTGCATCCGGCACAAAATTACTGAGTTTGGTAAGCAGGGTTACTAATATTTTTTCCATAAAGCCTGCCCGGCACAAGCTTCCTGAGGCGTAGTGCATCAATCTGGCATCGCTGCCATGGGATTTTAAATTTGCCTCCTGCGAATCATGCAGGTTTCTATTGAAAACAATTGTATCCTGGGGATTTTTGATTATCTCGCTGTATGTTTTTATGCGGTACGGCGACCTGGCGTAAACGAATAATTTGCGGTTGGCATTCTGCAAACGGGCTCCGGGGAAGAATTTTTCTTGCAACTCCATGAGGCGCAACATGTAGATAATCTGGTGATCTCCCCAATATCCAATATAAGCCCAGGGATTGTCCGGTTCCGGCACTTCCCATTCAAATCCATTTCGTGTAATGCGGTAAGGATTGTAACCGTCGGCAGTGGAGGCATTCAGGAACCGTGCTATCATACCGGGCAGATATGCTGGGAATGAGTTGGCCAGAGCTTCCCAATTCTGGAAAATATCGCGCCAATTGCCTTGGTAGTTTAGATAGGGCGTGCCATCTTCCTTTTTCACCCTGATGTCAAAAAAATTCCACGGACGGCTGGGGTCGCCATGTCGGCGGCTGAAACTTAATGGCAGATACTCAAGGGCAAGGCGGGCCAAATCATCGTCAAAACTGCAGACCTGAATCAGCTCCTGAAGCGAAATCATTTCTTTCATCAAACTTAACATTTGCGTGTGCTTTGCATACACAAACGGGTTGCTCTCTATCAGGTGTTTAATAAAGTCGGCTTTTGTGATGTTGTATTCCTGCTCGAAAATACCTCCCCTCATGATGTTGAACATCACATTTGCAAAATGCCTGCGGTCATTTAAGGCATCGCCTGTATTTTGGACCCCGTCAGAAAGTGTTACTAACTCCCGCAGCCTTTGATTGCTTTGCTTAACGGATTTTTCTATAAATTCAGAAATGCAGATTTGTTTTTCAATGGATCTCTGTACTTCCGCAACACCGGGATGATCCTTGGCCACATCTGACACTATATACCAGGTTTTTCTCCCATATTCCGGTAGTTCAAAGGTTGATTTTACGATAAAAGCATTTTTTTGACCGTAAACAATATGCTCTGTTGACAAATCTGCTCCATTGCGAAATTCATTAATTTGTATGGGGGATAGCAGCATGTTTTCAACAGGCAGCCCTGCAGTCCAAACCAGGTTGGTACGCAGCGCTTCACTTGGTTCGGCCCGGTCAACCGGTATTGAAGAGAGGTAATAAAGAGCCATGTTGTGTGATTGCAAAAACTCCGCAACCTTGTATGCGTCCATAAGTGTGCTCATCATGCTTTGGAGTTCGCGGGATACCCCCCAGGGCTGGAGGTTTAGCAATCCATCGAGCAATTCCACTGTGTGGGTTTTGTCAGAATTGTTCGAAATTTCAGAATGTCGCACCCATCCTAATGTGTCACTATTCATCCAGGAATAGCGGAAGGTTAATTTCAAGTCGAAGTTTATTTCCTCTAAAATAACCTTGTCGCCTGTTATGTTTTTGTAAATATTGCGGTCTGTTGCATACAATCCCGGGTATTTATCAGAAAAGGGTTCCCACAAGATTGCATTCTGCTTCGCCAAAAGACGGACAATAGTTATGGGGCCGGTAATGTTTGCTGCCTGATGCAGCTTGTCGTCTGTTTCGTATGGAAAAAGTGCATTATTGTAGTTTTGCCTTCCGGCCGTAAGTCCACCCTTGCTTGACAGATATAGCCACAGGTCGCCGCTGCTCACAATACTCATTAAGAAAGGATGCATACGGTCGAAATTCCGTATGCGGTACATTTGCTCCCCATCGCAGTCAACAATGCTCCCTTCGATGGGTGTATCAGAAAAATGCAAGGGTAAGCTACCTATAACAGGTTTATAATTTTTCATTTCAAAAATAAGATACTAAAAAGATTTTTTGTCAATTGCCCATTCTTGCCAATCAGGCTGAAATTCGAAAACAGCATTGGAAATAAAAAAAGGAAAGTTTTTCGCCTCTGCCGTTTCCCATTTTAAGAATAAAAAGGTTTGGATGCAAGACTTAAAACTTCCCAATACCATTTTGCCGCGATTTCAAAGGGGTTTATAATGGTAAAACTTAGTTAATCTGCAGTTGTTGGTTGTCGGCAGTGTTGCCTGTTAGCCTCCAGATTTCTAACAGTAGTTCTGTCATAAAAACCTATTATACTGATTCCAATGAAAACTGTGTAAGCAACACCATCATCTTACATAAAACGGTATGTTTGCTGTTGCTGCAAAGTTTTCTGCATCAACTGCATAGATAAAAATGCGGTGGGGGCCTGGAGTTTTAGGTGCCCTGAAAACAACCTCCCTGTTGTTTGCTGATACGATTAGGCCTTCAATAGACTTTGGCCTTCGTTCATAATCTCCTCCAACGCTCAATTCTACAGGTTCCGGCATTATCTCTGCTCGTATGGTAATGTTTTCCATTTTGGCATAATCCAGGCTAAATTGCATTGTGTATTTGCCGTTGGCGATTAGTCTGACATTGTCGAACCGGCCACCCAAACCAACGATACTTAGGTCGTTTATGCGTGGTGGCATATTTTGTGGTCTATTTCCTGTCCACAAATACTCCATCACCTTTATTGCTTCTGTTTTTTCGCCTTTTTCTGTGTAGAGGCCATACCAGGTCGGGGTCCGTTCCTGTTTTTGTCCCCATAAGAACACGAAGGAGCCCATACAATTGGCTTCATCGGCCAAAATGGCCAAATTGTAGCGTTCTTTGATGGCATCTGCTTTCTCACTTGAAGTCTGTTCAATAGGTGCACCCCATTCCGTAACGGGTACTTCCCAATGGCCTGTAGCGCCCCATTCAGTGATCAGGTACGGCCCGGTAAAGCCTGCTTCTTTGATTCGCTGCTGTAGATTCACGATATCGCCATACATCTGAATGGATATGAAATCGAGATATGGTGCCTTTTGTTCAATGTATTTGACATCCACTCTGTTTAATCCTGCCAGCATGGTGGTAGTTACATGGTTGCCATCTACCTCTTTGATCATGCGGGCGATGTCGTTTACGGCATACCATACGCGCTTGTTGAAATAATGCAGGTTCAGTTCATTTCCAATACCCCAGCCCAAAAGTGCAGGGTGGTCTTTCAGTTCAATCACTTCTTGCCTAATGCGTTCCAATTGCCTTGCAACAGCAGCCGTGTCATTATAATCAAACCCGTGCCGTTCGCGACCCATATCAAGCCCCATAAGTACCATCAGGCCGTTTTCCCAGGCAGTGTCTAATACTTCACGGCCGCTCTTTTGGCTATTTTGCGTGCGCCATGTGCGAATTGCATTACCGCCATGTGCCGCAATTTGGTAACAGGCTCCATATTCGCAGCCAGCGCCTTTTACAAAAAACTCCTCCCCGTTTACAAAGAGGCGATATCTGCCTTCCACATTGCGCACCTCCACTTTGGATGGGCCAAGGGTCATAGGGTCAACAGGTTTGCCTTGTCTGCCGCACGATAGCAACAGGATTGCAAACAAGAAAATTAGAGTAAGAAATTTCAGTTTGTTCATAATTTTTTTGAATTTGAAGCACATGAAGAAAATAATAATGAGTTTTGTAATCAAAGAGAGTTTGCTGTTGAGATTAAGAATCCTTAACAAGTTGTTTTTCAAGTTCTTCCAATGATTTCCCCTTGGTTTCGGGCACAAACTTCCAGATAAAGATCAGCGAGAGCAATCCAAAGAATGCGTACATCAGGTAGGTGGCACTTGATCCCAAGGTGTCCAGTTGCATGGGGAATACTGTGGCAACTGAAAAACTAACTATAGAATTCCAAAAGCCAACAATGGAAATGGCCAGGCCTCGCAATTTGTTTGGAAAAATCTCCGAAAGAAGTGCCCACATTACCGGCCCCATGGATATGGCAAATGAAGCCACAAACAGAATCAACCCTACCAACACCCATAAGCTGTTGATTTTTATGGAATGCTTTAGTATTGTTTCTTTGTAGGAGTTGTAAGTTGCCGACCCGATAGTTGCTTCCACATGTGAAAAGAAGTCCATTTCATTTTCAAATACTCTACCAGACAGAGCATTTAATTTTTGAATATTTGCAATGTTTTCCGGAGAAGCTTCGGCAGTATGCACATCTATCATGATCTTTTCTATAGTTTGGGTGCTTACGGCATATTGAGCTTTGTGAAACGAAAACCCCACTATGGCAAGCGAAAGGGTAATGCCAGTTGCTCCGATGTAAAGCAGGGGCTTGCGTCCAATGCTGTCAATCAGAAACATTGCTACTATGGTCATCACCACATTTGTAACTCCTAATATTGCAGCCTGAATAAATGCTGCTTCCCTTCCTCCACCAGCCATTTCAAATATCATTGGGGCATAGTAGAATATGGCATTAATACCGGTTATCTGTTGAAAGAATGCTATCCCAAAGCCAATTATTAATACAAGCTTCATGCGCGAAGAAAACACATCAGCCCAGCGAGCCTTTTCAATGGAGGATTCTTCTTTCAAACTCTTGTCTATTTCATCAAACTCTATTTGCGATTGTTCCTTGCCATGAATTTTGACCAGCACATGTCTTGCTTCTTCGTTAAATCCCTTTTGTATCAGCCAACGGGGACTCCTCGGAACCAGGAAAAGCAGGATTAGGTACAAAACTGCGGGTACAGCCTCCACGCCCAGCATGACCCTCCATTTCAAATCCGGATCGGCAATGGTTTGCTGAAAGTAAAAGTTCGAGAAATATGCTATGGAAATACCAAGTACAATGTTAAGTTGGTTGAATGTAACCAGTGTACCCCTCATTTTACGGGGCGAAACTTCGGCAATGTACATGGGGGCAATCAGGATAGCCATTCCCACTCCCAATCCACCTATTACCCGGGCCACTATGAAACTTGTAATGTCGAATGCAAGTGCTGAGCTTATTGCGCTAATAGCAAACAAGATTGCTGTAAACTTTAAAACCTTGCTTCGTCCATAGCGATCGGCCAGAGAACCGGCAAAAAAGTTGCCCACAATTGCCCCAAGTATTAATGAACTTACTGAAAACCCTAGAAGCATGGAACCTTGTTGGAGATCAAAAGTTATCCGATAGTAGGGTAGTGCCCCGGAGATTACTGCGCTGTCAAAGCCCAGCAAAAAACCTCCGAGAGCCACAATTAGAGATATAAATATGGTGTATAATCTTTCGTTCATCCGCATAAAAATTGTTTTAAATGTTTTGGGTGGTTGAATTGTGTCGAAACTGAATGAAGGCAGCCAGTTGCTATAAGCCGGTTTTTTCAGGATATTTAATATTTATTCTATTATTTCAAACGGTTTCATAATTCCCGATTGGGAGCAGGTTCCCACCCAGAGCTGAAAGGGTCCTGGTTCGGTTACAAACTGCATTTGTTGGTTATGAAAGCCCAAATCATGCGTGTTTACTTCGAAGTACACCTTTATCTCTTGGCCGGGTTCAAGTAATATTTTTTGAAATGCCCTGAGTTCCCTTACAGGCCTGGTGCGGCTTCCAAACTTCTGGCGGGTATATAACTGAACAACTTCTGCTGCCTTTACTTTTCCGGTATTTTTTAAGGCGAGGGCAACTTTAAGGTATTCCCCGGCCTTGAGTTGACTGTTTTCGAGCGCCACATTGGATATCTCAAATGAAGAGTACGAAAGCCCAAAGCCAAAGGGAAACATGGGTTTGAAGCCATAATCCAGATAATGGGATGTTGTGCCCAGCGAAAATTGGGGAGCTTCTACGGGTATGTCGTATAAATGCACAAAAGTTTCGAAGCTTGCAGGTCTGCCAGTGTTCTTGTGGTTGTAGTAGATTGGAATTTGCCCCACATGGCGGGGGAATGTAACAGGTAATTTACCAGATGGCGAAACCTTTCCGAAGATTAATTCAGTAAGGGCTGGGCCGGCCATTGTGCCGGGATGCCAGGCATACAGCACAGCATCCATATAGGGTTTTACTTCCTCGAATGTTATCGGCCTGCCTGCCATAATTATTGCTATTACGGGCCTGTTGGCGGTACCCACCAATCTTACCAGTTCTTCCTGAGCACCCTGAAGGTTAATGTTGGCAAGACTTTTACCCTCGCCAGAAAGGATGGATTCTTCGCCAAGAAACAACAAAACAGCATCTGCCCGGCCCACCGACCGCAAAATGCCTTTAGGGTCGGTGATTTGGTGCGATCTGCTGGTTTCTAGTGCTCTGTGATAATAGATTTCAAATCCATTGGATAAACCCAATTCTCTGAGTGATTGCAAAGGGGTAATGGAGTTTTCTTTTCGGCCATCAAATACCCATGTTCCCATTTGTTCATGGGGTGCATCTGCCAATGGGCCTATTACCGCAAGCCTGCGAATGTTTTTTGGAAGTGGCAGTGCGCCCTGATTTTTGAGGAGCACTATACTTTCTAAGGCCATTTGCTTTGATGCCTCTAAGTGTTCAGGTGCCAACAATTCGGGGAAATCGCCTTTAAATCTGTATGGATTTTCGAAAAGCCCAAGGTCAAATTTTAATCGGAGCACCCTCCGGACAGCATCATTAATTTGCTCAATGTTGATACGACCTTCGTCGATCAGTTGTGGCAGGTATGTTTCATACGCCCTGCTTACCATTTCCACATCTACTGTTGCTTGCTTGGCCATGTAGGCAGATTCTTTGTAATTGGGTGTGAATCCGTGGACAATCATTTCGGTTACCGAATTCCAATCCGATAGCAATACACCCTGAAATCCCCATTGTTCCCTAAGCAGATCTCTCAGAAGAGAAACATGGCCTGTAGTCGGAATGCCGTTTATTTCGTTAAAGGCAGTCATAATAGTTGCCGCACCGGCCTCCAGTGCCATTTGAAAGGGAGGCAAAATTATGTCGTAGAGCTCGTTGTATGGAATGCTTACAGTGTTGTAGTCGCGTCCACCCTCGGCCCAGCCATAGGCAGCAAAGTGTTTCAGACATGCAGCAATGGCATCGTGGGCAGACAGGGAATCGCCCTGAAACCCTCTTACTTTTGCTGCCCCCATCACACCGGTCAGGTAGGGGTCTTCTCCAAAACTTTCGGCAATACGACCCCACCGAGGATCGCGGGTAACATCAATCATGGGGGCAAAAGTCCAGTTTACACCTTGGGAGGCTGCCTCAACGGCCGCAATGCGTGCCCCTTTCTCAACCAACTCCGGATTCCAGCTGGCTGCCTGTCCCAGAGGGATTGGGAAAATGGTACGAAACCCATGAATTACATCTCGCCCAACAAGCAGGGGTATTCCAAGCCTGCTCTCTTCCACTGCGATCCGTTGTAATTCATATATACGGTCCGGATTTACTTCATTGAGAATCGATCCTACTAAGCCTTGGCGTATCTGATCGGGTAGATTCGGGTGGTCGCCATTCTTTTTGACAAGTTGCCCTAACTTTTCTTCAAGGGTCATTTGGTCCAAGAGGGTTTCAATTTTGGCGTCAATTGGATCGGGAGCCGGACCCTTACAGGCGCTGAGCAGCCCAATCAATAAGAAAATAAATATCTTATAATGCTTGTTCATTTTCTTTGGTTTTTGAAAAAAATCACTGACTGAAAAGACAGGGTGCCTTTCAGATGGAAAATTAAAAAGTTTCAATGTGGCGAATCGCAGTACCCGGAGCACCCATACTTTGGGCGTGCATAAGTCGGGTAACCCCGGGTTGTATTGCTGCTGTTGCGTTATGGAGCGTTGTTCCTTGATAGTAGTAACTATTGAGTCTGCATCATCAATAACCGCTATTTTGGACCAACACACCACCTGAAAGATCTATTTCTGTTTGTGGTATGGGCAAAAAGCCCCGGGTTGCTGCATTAAAAGTTACATTAAAGATTGATTGGTCGCCAAGATAGCCGGGTCCTCTAACCCCCGTTTGGGAAAGTTCTCTGGTGGCAACTGTCATTCCCTGTCTAAGTAGGTCGAAATAACGCACTCCTTCTAAAGAGAGTTCCAACCTTCTTTCGCGCATAATGTTGGCCAATGTTGCCGGAACGCTAGGTAATCCAACCCTGGCCCGAACCCTGTCAAGATATTGCTGTGCATTTGGACTGCCCAATTCGGCTGCCATAAGCAACACATCCGAAAAGCGGATCACCCGGTGGTTTGCAGTGCGATTCAGTTCAAGTTGGCCGGTACCCCAATGCTCCGCATCAGATGTATATTTACGCGAAAAGTAACCGGTATGCTGAAAGCCTATTGATAAGCTTCCATCGAGTTCCTGTTCACGAACTATGGTGTAAGGCCGTCTTGGGTCATTCTGGAGAAATTCAAAAAGTTTATGGCTCACGGGTGCAAAACTCCAACCGCGATTCCAATTGGCCGATCCTGATACCCGGGGCCCTTGCATCTGAGCTGACAGATTTCCATTTCCTCCGCGCACATAGCCCCAGTCCCACCATGCTGGAGTGTCTCCGTAGGAAATTTCGAAAACGGACTCCACTCCAAATTCGCCCGCCAGCCTAAAGTTGCGCGAAAATTCTGAGAAAAGGTCGTGTCCGCTGTTATTGATTAAATCTTCTAATTGTTGCAATACGAATGCCCTGTTTACTAAGGTTGTTCCCGCCTGCAGGTCGCCGCCATATACTCCGTTGTAAAACAAAAAAGCACGAGCCAGCAATGCCTGTGCCGCCCATCTGGTTACGCGGCCTTCTTCTCCAGGGGCAACCGTTCGGGGAAGGTCTTGGATGGCCTCCACAAGGTCAAGCGCAATCTGGTTATACACCTCCCGGGGAGGAACTTGTCTTTGCACATATTCGGAGGGACTTCTGAGAGTACGCGTTATAAGCGGAATGTTTTCGAAGAAGCGGACCAGCTCCAGATAAAAATATGCCCTTAAAAATTTTGCTTCAGCAATGGTTCTTTTCTTGAAGGCCTCTGGAGCTGTTATCCCATCAATAATCTCAAGGTACAGGTTAGCCCTGTACACCCCAATGTAATTGCTAATCCATATACTATGTACAACCGGATTGGTAGGGGATATCCTATGGGTGTTGAGCTCATTTTCTTCCATGCCGTCGTTTGCATCAGATCCCCCGGCATAGGCATCGTCTGAAAGGATGTCGGCAACAGTTACAAATGGTGCCCATGATACTCCCGGAGCCGCCTGGTAGGTAAGAACATCGTAAATAGATACCAGTGCCTGAAAGGCCTGTTCCTGAGTTTGGTAGAAATTAGTGGTTAGTACCTGGTCAAGCGGTTGAAGATCCAGAAAATCTTCGCAAGCATTCAGCATAAACAGTGCCAGGAGCAGCGTCCCTATTTTTGAAATGCGATTCTTCATCTTGCAAATTCTTTAAATTAAAATGAAATGGAAGTTCCAATTCTGATTGTCCGCGCATGAGGATAAATGCCTCTATCAATTCCGGCATTGAATGGGCTCATGGCACCAATCTCCGGATCAGCTCCTGAATATCCGGTCAGGGTGAACAGGTTTTCGACCGAAACATAAATTCTCCAGCTGTTGGCCTGAATCCGCTGCAGAATATTCGAGGGAATATTATATCCAATTTGAATGTTTCTCATGCGCAAAAATGATCCATCCTCAATGTAGATGTCAGAAACGCGGTAATTGTGATTGGTGTCAATCCAGGTAAAGCGAGGAATGCTGTTTGATGTGCCTTCGCCTGTCCAGCGCTCAAGAATTTCGGTTGTACGGTTGGTAAACCGCAAATCCTGACGAATCATCCCATTGAAAATGTCGTTTCCGATGCTTCCAATGATGAGGAATGAAAGGTCGAAGTTTCTGTATTGGAAACTTGCATTGTAGCCGAGAGTCCAATCGGGCATTGGGTTGCCAATTTTCGTCCTGTCATCCGGGTTGATAACTCCGTCAGCATTTACATCCACAAAGCGCACATCGCCCGGCCTTGCGTTGGGTTGTAGCAAATGACCCGCTCTGTTGACATGTCTAAAAATATCAGCCTGATTCTGAAAAAGGCCGTTTGTTTGATAACCCCAGAAAAAACCGATTGGCATTCCCACCTGTCCGCGTGTAACCATGCCTGCAATTGCCCAGGTGGCACCCGGCAGTACCCCTTGGGCATTGCCGATATGGGTTATTTGGTTCTGGTTGTATGCGGCATTGAAGCCCATTGAATAAGAGAAAGTGGGAGAGACATTGCGCCAGTCGAGTGAAAACTCAACACCACGGTTTCTGACACTTCCTACATTGGCAAATGGAGGGTCGTTGCCTACATGAGCCGGAATGGGCACCCTTTCGAGCAGGCCTTCTGTAGTTTTTTCGTAAAGGTTCACTACGCCGGTCAGCCTGTTGTTGAATGCGCCAAATTCAATTCCAAAATCAAACATTTCTGATTGTTCCCACCGAATTTCGGGGTTTTCCATAAATGATGGAGATGCTCCTATACTTCTCCCACCGCCGAAGATGTAGCCCCGACTTTGGTTAATGGTGGAAATAAACTGGAAATCCCCGATGTTTTCATTGCCATTTATACCCCATGAAGCCCTGAGCCTCAAAATATCAAGATTGTTTAATCTCGGAAAGAAGCCTTCTTCACTTATCACCCAACTAACTCCCAGAGATGGGAAAATCCCAAAGCGGTTTTCAGGGCCAAAACGGGATGAGCCATCTCTACGAATAATAGCTGTAATTGCATATCGCCTCTTGTAGTCGTACTTTATCCTAGCAAATTGCGATAGCAAAGCGTGATGGCCTAAGCCACCTGTAGCTACCCACATAGTATCCATCGCCATATTCAGATTCACATGTCTGGGGTCGGTAATGGGTACTCTTGAATTGAATCCGTAGAGGTTTTCGAAGTTGAGTTTGCGGGCCGATACTCCGGCAAGGGCTGAAATGTTGTGGTCGTTAACTGATCTGGTCCACGACAAAGTATTCTCCCATTGCCAGGTAAACCACCTGTTGATGGTTTTGCTCACAGCAGTTCTTTCTGTATTGCGCTGGGCGTGGTTTAGAAAAAATAAAGGGTCGTGATCATCAAATATCAAATAGGCCAAATCTATAGATATGTTGGAGTTGAAACTCATCCCGGGCAGCAGGTTGAGTTCACCATAGACCTTACCTACAAGCTTGTCAACACGCGTGTCGCCGGTTTGAATTGCCATCATGGCCAATGGATTGACTATCTCTGCTCCAACCAGATTTGAAATACCAAACACATTTCCGTTTGCATCCCGCACTACAGGTTCGGTTGCATAAGGTGATCCTGCCAGGACATTTGGTCGGGTTTCGAAAAGTGGAGTTAAAGGGTCGAGGTTTAGAGCGCTGCTAAACGCCCCATTGAAGGAAGTGTTTGCGGCAATGCCCCTTTGTATAGTGTGTGTGTATGCAAAGTTGCTTCCAAAATTAAAGAAGTCGTTTACGGTGTGGCTTGTATTGAGCCTTGCAGAAATACGGTCAAACTGTGAGCTTTCCCCTCCTATGATGCCCTGTTGAGAGAAGAATGACAATGAAGAAAAGTATGACGACCGATCTGTGCCACCGGAAACAGAAATGTTGTGGCTCATCATAGGAGCATTCGACACAAAAAGCGCATCTTGCCAGTTGGTATTAAAGGCAGGTATTTCGTTCAGGTCAAAGGGTTCGGGCAAACCTGCATTGCGGGCACCTTCGTTCATCATCATGCGGTACTGATCGGCATCAAGCAAATCAATAGTTCGTACAACATTTTGAAATCCATGATATCCGGAGTAGGTAACGGTCATTTCTCCCTTGGTTGGCCTATGGGTAGTAATAAGAATTACTCCATTGGCGGCCCTTGCACCAAAAATAGCAGCTGATGCTGCATCCTTTAGTACCTCAATAGACTGGATATCGCTGGGATTTAGAAATTCAATGCCGCCCACAGCCATACCGTCAACAATGAATAAGGGGGCTGCATCTCCTGTAGTTCCTGCCCCACGGACTCGCACCGTGGGTGGTTCGCCTGGCTGGCCCGAAAGGTTTGTAACCATTACACCCGCTACGCGTCCCTGCAAAGCCTGCTCTACACGCAAAATGGGGGTAGCGGTTATTTCTTCGGATGTTACCCTCGAAATGGCTCCGGTAACAACCCTTTTCGGTTGGCTCCCGTATCCAATTACAACTACCTCATCAAACAAATGGAATTCTGTTTGAAGGCTAATGTTTCTGATAAGAGTTTCGCCTTGGGTGAGACTAATCTGAATTTCTTCGGAGCTGTATCCGATAAAATGAAAAGTTATTGTGTGGGTTCCGGGGGTAAGCTCCAATCTGTAATTACCGTTGGCATCAGTAGAGGTTCCCAGGGTGGTTCCTGCCACCAACACACTGGCTCCTGGCAGTGTTTGGCCGGTTTCCTGGTCGGTAACCACACCCACCAGGGTTTGCCCCTGCAAACCTGATACCATTAACAAGCTCGCCCACAAAAGAATTACTTTTAAAGTGGCTTTCATAAATTTAGGGTTTTGTTGAAGTTAGGATTCATTGCGTCCTATTTACATTGTCTGAGGTGAAAAAATTTAGGCAAAACCATTAGAGCCTTTGAAAAACCCTTACATAATCAACTCTCATCTGCTGAGGGAAAATGGTTGTTGGATCAGGACTCCCCGGCCAGTTTCCGCCAACAGCAATGTTGAATATGAAAAAGAATGGCTGATGAAATTCTGTCATATGGTTCGGGGTGATGTCTATTTGGTGAAACTGAACATTATCCACCAAAAACCTTATGAATGTTTGGTCCCAAATGATGGAGAAAACATGATAGCTTTGGTAGAAAGTGCCCTGTGGCAGGACAAAGTCATTTCCAGTGAAAACATGCCTGTCGGTAAACCAGTGTATGGTACCATGCACAGTGTTTTCCCTACCTCTGCCGCCTACCATTTCCATTATATCTATTTCACCGCACCTTGGCCAGCCAACCGTGGTGATATTGTTGCCCAGCATCCAGAGTGCAGGCCACATTCCTTGACCTCTGGGCAGCAAAGCGCGAATGTCAATGCGGCCATACTGAAAGGATTTTCTCCCCTCGGTTTTCATTCGGGCTGAGGTGAATGAGCTGCCCTGGATGGTTTCTCTGCGGGCTTCGATGGTTAGCGTACCATTTGAAACCCATGCATTTTGAGGCCTATAAAATTGCAACTCGTTGTTTCCCCATCCGCAAAGGTGTGGGCACCCGGTGCCGGTCTCAAACACCCAATAGTCGGGATCAATTTGGGTTCCATTAAACTCATCTTGCCAAACTAAGGTAAATCCATCATAAGAAAGAGGTGAAACAAATCCTCGGCTTAGAGGCACTTCGTGCCGGGCAATTACAATGTTTACATCAAAAGTTTCTCTGAGAAATCTGCCTGTTGCACCTATAGCTCTCACATCAAGGGTATAAGTACCCCCTTGTAAAAATGTGTGCTGAAAAATGCCTGAAGTATTGGTTTGTTGTGGCAGTTGCACATTGCCGATTCGAAGCTCATACTTCACCGCGTTGTCGGCAAAGGCTACAATTTGTATGTTACCGTTCTGTTCAGGGTCAATCCTCACTTCTACCCTCAGGTTTGCCGGAATTGTAGCATCAGTTGCTACTTTTTCAGAACATGAAACTAAAGGCATGATTAAGAGCAGAATTGCCAATTTTGCCAATTTGTATATCTTCATGGGAAATGTTGTAAAATAAAGGGCTGCAGAATGAAAGCCTGCAGCCCTTTACTAAAATCAATTAAACCTGAGGTTTCTTATAAAGAAAGTTCCGGCATTTGGATGCCCCCCTCCGCCAATGCCAATGTATATCATATCTAAATCGGTTCGTGCTCTTACCGTGGTTAGGTCTATGGTATAAGTCGCCCAGCTGCCTACAGTTACCGCATCGCCCGTAAACACGAATTGTACCGGAGATGTCCACCATTGCTGGGTTTGGCTCATATCTGCGAAGCCGATCACAATGTGCCTTTGTAATAAGGCAAAGTCAGTTGCTGCAGGGATAAAGATATCAACCCTTGCAGTGGTAAAGTTGGTAAACTGAATGTCCCTCCGGGGCAAGGCAGTTCTAATCTGTAGTTCTTGCCAATTAATGCCTGCTGTTCTGTTAAAGCGTCCGACTCTTGGCCCGGTTGGGTTCAGTGGGTCCTCCACACCAAAGGCAGCTGTTGATCCGGAAGACACCGTGTCAATAAGGGCCATAGCTGCAGGCAATCGGGATTCAAATGTCAGAAACATTTGTGTTGGAGTAACATCGGGTAGATTGGTTCCCCAAGGAATAGGAATTGTTGCAATAGGAGGTTCAAGAGCTGGGTTGGAATAGCTGGCATAAGTGAAACTCCAGTGCAAGTCTGCATAAGTATATGAAATGGTAAGCAAATCAAAACCTACCCGTCTCTCTATTACAGCATTAAATGTGCGTGAGGGGGTTGGCACAAGGCTCACAGCGGTTGTGCCCAACTGTGGAAGTCCCATCCATGCGCCCATTCCAGTTAGGGTAATTCTGTTATTGGCCGCATCGTAAGTGAACTGATGCGTGCCGCTTAGCCAGGCCCTTACATCAGCGCCATCTCTGTTAATCATGTTGGCGGGTATGGCTGCAAAGCAAGTTGCTGCCCTTGGCGCAACAAACACAGCTTCTTCGCCCCAGAAAGTACCCATGTCATTAAAAATAAACTGCCCCTGGCGGTTGAAAGTAAACTCATGCTGATATACGCACGGACGAGATCCATCGTTGGCCAGAGCCCACCAGGCTCGATCCTGAGCTGGGTTGGGACCAACCCCCATACTTGTTCCTACCCGGTGAAGCCGCCAGGTTTTGGATGTTTCACCTGCAAGCAGTGCCAATGCGGCAAATGGGTCTCTGATCTCAATAGTTTTGGCGTAGGTGGCAGTAACTCCCGCTCCATTGGTTGCGGTGAGTCTTACCTCAAAAGTGCCGGCCCCGGCATAAATATGAATGGGGTTCTTTTCTGTGGATGTGTGGGTATCACCGAAATCCCAGTGGAAAGAAATAGCATTGGATGAGAAATTGCTGAAGATAATTCTCCTCCAGTTATTCGGACTAACTTCAAACTGAAATGTGGCAATAGGTTCTTCAAATACCTCTTCTTCCCGGCAAGATTGAAGAGAAAATAAAGAAAACAATCCCATAATCAGGAGTACAGTCCAGGCAAAATGTTGTAGCTTCTTTTTGTTTTTCATGTTTTTTTGGGAGTTTGGGTTGGTTTACTAAATAAATAATAAATGTTGAGTGTGATGAAACTGAATTGCAGAATTTATTTATGAAATAAAAAAATGATATGCTTCATTAAGATGTAGTTGTTTTCTATATTCAGAGACCTTTCGAGCCTGATAGCAAATTGCCCAAAAACCAAAAACAATGTCGATTTCAGGAACCCTTCCCTTTGCATTTTTGATACTGCAAATTAATATTGACAATGACCGAATTCAAAATATTTTACTACATCAAATTTCTTTAATTGGCAGAATATAGTACATCATAGCTACTTCATGACATTTCTAAAGTATTCAATTTCAAATAAATATAAAAATTAATCTTAAATTCAGGTTTTCTCTTTTTCTGATTTTTCACGAGGTTTTTCGGGTGCAATTTCCTTGTGTTTTCGGATGAATCAATTTGCAACCAATTGTTGCATGAGCAGGAGATAAGGGATGCCGTATTCCCGATGAAGCCTGATTTTCTGTGCAATCGGGCAATTAAGCCTTCTATTCCCAAGTATAGAAAATTTGTGCATTATAGACCCATCAAGATAGGTTTTTTATATTGCAGTGGCGTCTCTATAGCTATCGGAATTATTAAAATGACATGATAAACCCCGTGAGATTTGCGTTATGGGGTAGTTTGAGTTTTTGGCGCAGGCGATACCTGCTTATTTCTACTCCGCGCACCGAAATATTCATCAGGGGGGCGATTTCTTTAGTGGAGATATTCATGCGTAAATATGCGCAGAGGCGTAGATCATTTGGAGTTAAGTCGTTGTATCGTTCTTTTAATCGGCTGATAAAATTCTGATGAACCTCGTCGAAATAGCTGTTAAAAAGCTCCCAGTTTTTCTCATTTCGGAGGTCTTTTGTAACCTTTTTCAATAAATTGTACAATAATTGCCGTTCGTTGCTGTCAGTTGTGTTTCTTCTAACAAGCCTTGTGAGGTCATCTTTGAAGTCGGTTAGGGTTTTATTTTTATGGATTAGATGGAGTGTTGCATTGGCCAGTTCTTTGTTTTTATGATCCATTTCCATTCGCAGCGTTTCATTTCGAAGGCGAAGAATTTCTTTTTCGCTTAGGATGTTTTGCTCCTGAAACAAACTTTCGCGCTGCGAAAGCCGCTTCTCAAGCCTAATTTTCTCGCGTTGCCGCACCCGTAAAATTCTTCTTCTCACATAATATACATTGCCTGCAATAATTGCCAACAAAAGAATGAAAGAGAATGCAAAAGCCAAATTGGAACGATGCCACGGAGGGGAGATTCTAAAGTGAAATGCCGATTCGGGGCTTTCCACTCCGAAGGCATTTATCCCTCTTACTTCGAACACATAGGTTCCTTCTGGCAGGTTTGTATATTCCTTAAAATTTGTGATATCCCATTCTGACCATTCGGCATCGAATCCGCGGAGCCTGTATGAGAAACGGATTGCCGTAGGACTTTGAAATACCGGTGTGGTGAATCGAAATGTTACAGAATTGTACCCGTAGGGAATCCTTGGCTCATAATTAAAGTTTGTAACGGCGTGAAAATTGAGTAGTTTCTGAGATCCCTCCCTTCCGTAAAATACGAGATTTCTGAAATAAACCGGTTCGGCTGATTTTTGATTGTGAAAAATGGTGGAATTATAGTGAATCAGGCCGTTTTGTGATCCAACAAATATATTTTCGGAAGATTCAATAAAGATATTTTGGAACGCGGGCATCAAAAATGGGTTGATTCGTGAAAATGGAGCGGTTACATCGCGAAAGGTTCCATCTTCGAGTCGGCGCATTAATCCCATATAATTGTCAGTGAAATACCAGATATTTCCGTTGGCATCCTGTTGCATTCTATCAATAAAGCCTTTGTCTTTAAATAGTTGGTTAAGCTCGGGATGCGGCCTGAAGATATGTTCGTCGTAATCGTAGTGCATTATCCCGGCTCTTGTGGTTAGAACCATCTTGCCGTTGATTTCATTGATGTTAAATGGCAAATCGAGGGGCAGTCCCAGCTGATTTCTGAACAGGGAAATTTTGCTTATTTTCCTGAAACCGTTTTTCGGGATAAGCTTGAAAACTCCCCGATATCCATGCGCAACCCAGATGTTTTTCTGATGGTCGATATAGATATGCCGGCTTGACTCACGAAACCCTTCTACTTGACTATCAAATACCCATTGATTGCCTTTTTTGCTTAATAATACCAGGCCGGTATATGTGCCCGCCAGAATTTCAGACGCATTAAATGGGTTTTGTACATACGACCAGAAACCGCGAATATCTGAAATCTGTCTGGCGGTGTTTCCTTCAATTACAAAACTGCCATTGTTATGCCCACAAAACAAAGTGTTGTCAATCACCTGCAAACTCCAAACCTGCCCTTCGGTGCCATCAATCAGGGTAAAGCCTGCCTCCAGGTTGGGTTGGTTTTGCAAAGTATTTAAGGGAGCTACAAACAATCCCTGATTGGTGCCCACATACATCCTGTTCTCGTGCAGGATACTGGCATATACACTACCAATATTAAAAATATGATTAAAAATGGAAATCGGAGAGCCGATTTCTACCAAATCAATTCCATTATCGAGTCCCAGCCACAGGTTTTCGCGTCGGTCCTGAAAAAGAGTAAGGATGGTGTTATTCTGAATTCCTTTAAATCTGTTGAGATGTTGCAATAGCCTTCCCTGCAGGTCGGTAACATAAAGGCCGTCTCTAACTGTTCCAAATGCCAGACTTCCATCATTCAACACAATTCCCGAAAACAGTCTGTGTCGTTCAAGATATGTATTCACCTGGCTTTGCCAAGGTGTAAGAGCACTTCCATCCATCACAAAGATGCCCTCGTTGGAAGTTCCGATAAGCAACCTTTGTTGGGGAAGGGGCAGCATAAACATTATCTCATTGCGAAAAAATATCGGATGGCTTGAAACATTCCACAAGCTATCGTTTTTCAATTCCATAAGGCCAATTGATTGTTCTACTACGAAAAATCGGTTAGCAACCTGGTGCATAAAACTGAAAGCTTCGGCCGGCTTAATTACCTTTATTTTGTTGTTTTCCAGAATGAAAATATAAGAGAACGACTGAAAGATAATCCTGCCTTTATGTTGAAAAATCCTCCAGACCTCATCAAAGCTTGCATATTGGGGAGGAATCAATGCATTTAAGGAATTCCAATGCAATTGCCCGTCTTCGCCGGGAGCCAGGAATCCTATCTCTTCGAATGCCCCTGCATAAATCTTATCGCCTACTGCCAAAACTGACCTCACCACCGATGCGTTTGTTACCGGAAAAACCCTCCAAGCTGTGCCGTCAAACTCCAAAATTCCATCATTGTTGGCAAAATACATGAATCCACTTTCGCCTTGGGTAATACCCCAGTTTTGGGTGCCGGCGTTATAGGAACTATTCGGATGATTTACAATAAAGGGGAGGCCCTTGCCTTTTATTTGGGAGAAAAGCGATAAGGGAGCTAGAAGAAAAAGAATAATAACCGGTAACGCCAAAGTTTTCTTCATTTCGAATAGCTTTGATAAGCAGGTTTTCATAATATTCAATCCTCGTAACTATTGGTAAAACGGCATCTGCAATTTTATCATATTCAGCTACATCAGTTAGATCAAACTTGCCGTTTTCGGACTGCATTTTCAGTTGTCCTAAGTTTTGGGACAACTAACTACCTTCCAGTTCTCTTGTTCGCTATCCCAAAACTTTACAGTTGGCAAATATTTTGGGGAAAATTATCTTTTAGTTTTTTTATAGTCGTTATAAATTCCTCTCTTTTCTGCTCATCAGCTTTGGGATACTTGGCTCGCCTTTTTTGATAGGTAAACCAAGCTTCTTGAGCAAGTTATAAACCTGCGCTTTTTGGTAGGCTACATGATAGTGTCTTTCAATGTATTCTTTTAGTATAGGTCCATTCCATGTGGCTGTATTATAACCAAACTCGTCTGGTCTGTTATTCTGCAACACATTGCTCAGTTCATTCAATTGCTCTTTAGTTAATCTTGGTTTACGGCCGCTCTTAGGCTTGTCCTTCAGCCCCTCTAATCCGAATTCTTCAAATCGATGCACCCAATTGGTGATTTGCTTAAAGCTGGTATTGTATAAGCTTTCCAATTTTCGACTGGCTTGCCCAAGTGAAACTTGATAAACCGCATACAGCCTTATGCCGATGGTATATCTTTCATCTTTGGTAAGTAGAGCTCTTATTTCTTCTGAACTATAGCCCTGAACTTGCAATGAAGGTCTTCCCATAATTTAGTTATTTGGTTTTTCAAAATTACTAAATTATTGTGTAATTACAAATTAGATGTTATATGTTTTACAGCGATGCAGCTTATCTCAACATCCACATACATTGGCAGGGCCGATACCTGAACGGTTTCGCGAGCAGGAGCATCAGAAACAAAAAACTTTCCATAAACCTCATTTACATGCGGAAAGTCACGCATATCCTTAAGAAAGATACTGGATTTTACTACATTCGAGAAATCCATTCCGGCGGCATTCAGTATTGCTCCAAGGTTTTTCATCACCTGCAGTGCCTGATCTTTGATTTCGCCCTCAACTAGTTTGCCTGTGGCCGGATTCAAAGGAATCTGGCCTGAGACATATAGCGTGCCATTAACCATAACGGCCTGATTGTATGGCCCTATAGGAGCCGGAGCATCGGTTGTGTTTATGATAGTTTTCATACTTAAATTTTTTAAGGATACTATTGTTGTCCTGGCAAATGTAAAAAAAAGATAGCAGATGGGGGGATGTGGGGATGTGATAATTAGCAAAGTAGCGAATGTGATAATGAAAAAAGCTCATATAAAATCTGCGAAAATCTACAGGGAAAGGATTAGCCCGCAGATCACGCAAATATCCGCAGATGGACGCAGAAAAAAGATCTGCGAAAATCTGCGGGAGAGAATTAGCCCGCAGATCACGCAGATATCCGCAGATGGACGCAGAAAAAAGATCTGCGAAAATCTACGGGAGAAAAATTATAGCCCGCTGATTGCGCAGATGAAGGCAGAAAAGGGCTCATATAAAATCTGCGAAAATCTGCGGGAGAGAATTAGCCCGCAGATCACGCAGATATCAGCAGATGGACGCAGAAAAAAGATCTGCGAAAATCTGCGGGAGAGAATTAGCCCGCAGATCACGCAGATATCCGCAGATGGACGCAGAAAAAAGATCTGCGAAAATCTGCGGGGAACTTTTCGATTTCAATTAGCCAACAGCTAACAGCCAACTGTCGGTGCCTGAAATAAGTTGACCGTTTTGCGGCTTAAAATTAAATCAAAAATGGCAAAACGGGATCAATTTAGTTTAACCTTAGCCGAGCGTCGCCGGCGCACTTTTAGCGACACCTTCAAACGCGATAAGGTTCGCGAGATAGAACTTGGCCTGGTCAGGATCTCAGAGGTCAGGAGGCATTATTGTGTTTCAGATACAGCTATTTACCAATGGCTTCGTAAATTTGGAGTACACAATGAAACACCTGAACGCATAAAAGTAGAAACCATGAGTGACACCAGGGCTTTACGCGAGTTGAAAGAGCGCGTTGCAGATCTGGAGCGTCTTGTGGGCCAGAAGCAGATTGAGATTGATTTTTACCAAAAGATGATCGATCTGGCACAGGAGCATTACGGGATAGAAATAAAAAAAAACTATTCTACCCAACCTTGCGATACTTCTGGCTCAAACGAGAAGAATACCCCTTCAGTATGAACAAGTTATTCATTACCATGGGTATAAGCAAGCAAAGCTTTCACCAGTACCACAACCGCTTATTGCTCAGGTTACAGCAAGAGGCTTATCTGGTAAGGCTGATAGAAGACATTCGCAAGGATCATCCTACTATGGGCTGCAGAGATATGTACTTTAAGATTGCCCCCAGCAACCTTGGCAGGGATGCTTTCGAAGAGTTTTGCTATCAGAACCGGTTTATGATTAAGCGGGTAAAGAACTTCAGGCGAACCACTGACAGCAGCGGAGTAATTAGATTTGATAATCTTACTAAAGACCTGGAGTTGAGCGCTGCTGATCAGCTCTGGGTCAGTGACATTACCTACTTTGAGGTAGGCGATCGGTTTTACTATCTGACCTTTGTTATGGATGCTTTTACCAAGCGTATCTTGGGACATAGTGCATCCAGGCGCCTTTTCACGGAAGATACGACCCTGGCAGCTTTAAAAATGGCCATAAAAACCCGCAAAAAAGACAAACTAAAGGGATTGATCTTTCATTCAGACGGAGGCGGTCAATACTATGATAATGCTTTTCTTGAGTTAACGGAAGATTTTAAGATAGACAACAGCATGTGTAAGTATGCCTGGGAAAATCCTTTTGCAGAAAGAATAAACGGGGTAATAAAAAATAACTACCTGAAACACTGGCAAATCAAGACCTTTTCACAACTTGTACAAAGTGTTGACCGTGCTGTTAAACTTTACAACTTCGACAAACCTCACAAAAGTTTAAAGAGGTTAACCCCGGTAGGTTTTGAAAAATGTATCTTTGAAACAGGGAAACAATCCGACGGTGAAAAGTCAGCGACGGAAAAAGAAGCCCAGATGCCCGGAGGAAATCAGCCCTCCGGGCTGAAGGGAAACAATCCTCTGGTTCAAATATCGCTCTGGAATAAGAAAAAAATGAAGTTGAACATTGCCCAAAAACGGTCAACATTATTTAGGCATTGACCAACAGCTAACAGCTAACAGCTAACAGCCAACAGCCAACAGCTAACAGCTAACAGCCAACAGCTAACAGCCAACAGCTAACAGCCAACAGCTAACAGCCAACAGCTAACAGCCAACAGCTAACAGCCAACAGCTAACAGCCAACAGCCAACAGCCAACAGCCAACAGCCAACAGCCAACAGCCAGAAAATCCGCTAATTTTGCACTAAACCGTGTTGTGTGCATACTGCATCTCAATACTTTTGGATATCTCTATGAACATTCTAATCCTCGATAATTACGATTCTTTTACCTATAATTTGTTTCACATTGTTGAAAGCCTATTGCCCCCCGATGCGGCTTTAGAAGTATGGCGCAACGATCAGATTACGGTTGAGGAATTGCAGAGGTTCGACAAAATTGTGATTTCCCCTGGTCCCGGCTTGCCCGAAGAGGCGGGTATTACTGTGGAGGCTATCAAGCGTTGGGCTTCGGAAAAAAGCATTCTTGGGGTTTGTCTTGGGCATCAGGCAATAACCAAAGCATTTGGAGGACACTTACAAAACCTCAATAAGGTGCTGCACGGGGTTTCGGTGCCGGTACGAATCACCAGAACGGATGCCTTGCTTTTCAGAAACCTGCCCGAAACCATCGAAACCGGCAGGTACCATTCCTGGGTGCCCGACAAGGCAACATTTCCGGAGGAATTGCAGGTAACTGCAGTTGACCCCCAGGGCAATATCATGGCATTGCAGCATCGCACGCACTGTGTGCACGGTGTGCAGTTTCACCCGGAAAGCATCATGACACCCCAAGGCCGGGAAATTTTGAACAATTGGCTCAGTAAAAAATAACTGTCCGATTAGGATAATAAACTTTGACAGGCTTTACTCCTGAAAATAGACTCTTTTCACCCTTTGCGAAACTGAGGTAAGCACCTCATAAGGTATGGTATTAAGTTTTTCGGCCATTTGCGATACAGGCAAATCTTTGCCAAAGATTATTACCTCATCGCCTTCTTTGGTCTCTAAACCCGTTACATCCACTGCGCACATATCCATGCTGATCATGCCTACTATAGGCGCTTTATGGCCGTTTACCAGCAAATAACCCACTCCGTTGCTAAGTTGTCTGCTTAGTCCATCGGCATACCCAACCGGTACAATGGCAATATCGGTATTGGATTTGGCAATGGCAGCCCGGTTGTAACCAATACTTTCGCCGGCCGGAATGCGCTTTACCTGAGATACCACAGATCGAAAAGTGCTCACGGGCTGCAAAAGCTCTGCGAGTTCAGAATCGGGCGAAATTCCATACAAACCGATGCCCAATCGTACCATATCGAACTGTGCTTCCGGAAAACGACTGATTGCAGCAGAATTGCTTATATGGCAACGAAACTTGTAGCCCAGCAACTGCATGAGTTGATTTCTCATCTGGATAAACACATCTATCTGCTGCCTGGTAAAGGCATCCTGCAAGTCATTGTCACTTGCTGCAAAATGCGAGAAAACGGAAGCAACTTTCAGGCACTTGGTTTTGCTGAGAAAGTCGGCCACTTCGTGTATCTCATCCTGCAAAATCCCAAGTCTGTGCATACCGGTGTCGAATTCCAGATGTATCCGAGCGGGCTGTTGGGGGTCAGTTCCGAAGCGTGCTTCAGCTGCTTTGGCATATCTGCGCAAAAGCCCCACACTGTGAATTTCGGGTTCAAGGTTGTATTGAAACAATACATCAAAATGGTGCAATTCGGGGTTCATAACCATGATCGGAACAGTAATACCACCCTTGCGCAGTTCTTTGCCTTCATCGGCATAAGCCACGGCCAAATAGTCTATCTGATGGTATTGCAACACCCGCGCTATCTCAACACTTCCGCTGCCATACGAAAAAGCCTTCACCATGGCCATTACTTCTACTCCCGGATGCAGAAACGACCGATAGACATTGAGATTGTGCACCAATGAGTCGAGATTTACTTCCAAAATAGTTTGATGGTCCTTTTGTTGCAATCTGCTGCTTATGCACTCAAAGCCGAACACCCTTGCACCTTTGAGCAATATTGCCTCCTGGTTGAAGTCTTCAGGGTCGAACGCCTGCAGAAACTCTTCAGTGGATGGATAAAAACTGCCGGGAATTGTAAATTGATTTTTCTGTTCTGAGATATCCGGTCCTATTCCAATGATCCTACCTACATGGGCATTGACCAGAAGCCTTGCCACATCATGGTAAAGTCTGACCGGAGCAATTCCAGTTTGGTGCATGTCAGAAAGAATCACCGTTTTGCGAAGAAATCCGGTTTGATTGTTCAACATGCCAAGGGCTATCTCAAGCGCATAAAAATCGTTGTTGTAGCTGTCGTTTATCAACAGACATTGGTTTATGGCAGCTTTCATTTCAAGCCGCATGCTCACCGGCTGCAGGGCCGCCATTTTATCCTGTATCATTCCATTGGAGTACCCCTGATGACACAAAAATGCCAGACAATGCATTGCATTTTCAATAGATGCAGGATCATGAAAAGGGATTTCAAATTCAATGAACCTGCCATTAAACCCAACCTCCAGCCGGGTACCTGTACTTGTCTGCGATTTGGCAATCAACTGCACATCGCCGCCTTCTATTGCCGACCAGGAAAATAGCTTTATGTGAGGGTTATGGAGCTTCCATTGCATGATTTGGCTGTGCAGTTCTTTATGGTCTTTACAGTAAATCAATGTTTTGGCCCCTTTGGCAAGCCTGAGTTTTTCCACTGCCTTCTGACTTCTGGACAAAAACCCTTCGTCGTGTGCAGGGCCCAGGTTGGTAAAAAGCACAATGTCCGGATTCAGCACATTTGCAAGGCGCTCCATTTCTCCGGGCTGCGAAATTCCAGCTTCAAAAATCCCCAAATTGTGCGAACCGTTTATTTGCCACACAGCCAAAGCTACGCCTGTTTGAGAGTTGTAGCTTCGTGGGTTACGAACAATGTTGCATTTGCCCCAAAGGAGCTGGTGCAACCATTCTTTCACGGTGGTCTTTCCATTGCTTCCTGTGATGGCCAAAATTGGAAAAGAAAATCTCTGGCGGTGTGCCCTGCAAAACCTTTGCAATGCAATCAGTGTATCATCTACCACTATGAACACTGCACCGGGCATTTGATGCAAATGGCTATTTTGCAAGCTGCTTACCATGAAACACCGCACACCTTTTTCATACAACGACCCAAGATATTTATGCCCATCATTTTTGGAAGTAATAAGGGCTATAAACATGGTATATGACGGAGAAATAAGCCTCCGGCTGTCAGTAAGCAGCATCCGTATGGTACAACCCAAAGGCGCTGTACCGGCAAGATGGCCTTCGCACATTTGGGCAGCAATATCGGGAGAGTACTCTGGTAAAATCACTTATTCGCAGTTAGTCAACAACATCCTGTAGATCTTTGAGGGCATTCCTGTCGCTATCACTATCGGCATCGAGCATTGAGGCAGAGAGAGGATTGGCAGAAATCTCCTGATGCAGCCTTCGATTTTTCACAATATCCATTGCAAGATAAATAGCCTCGCGGAAGGCGTCAGGTGATGCTTCGTTTTTGCCGGCCAGCTCATAGGCAGTGCCATGGGCCGGGCTGGTACGCACTATGGGAAGACCAGCGGTGTAGTTTACTCCGCTATGAAACGAAAGCAGCTTGAACGGTATCAAGCCCTGGTCGTGATACATTGCCAATACACCATCGAAAGTGCGGTACATGCCGGAACCAAAAAAACCATCGGCCGGATACGGGCCAAACGCCAGGATGCCCATATCAAAAGCCTGCTGAATGGATGGAACAAGTACATCCTGCTCCTCATTTCCTATTACCCCTTTATCACCCGCATGGGGATTGATACCCAGCAAGGCTATGCGTGGTTTTCTAATACCAAAATCTATCAATAACGACTTTTTTAAGAGATTCAGTTTTTTTATTACCAGTTCACGGGTTATCTGACCTGAAACTTTTGCCAGAGGAACATGCCCGGTAATAACTCCGATGCGCAATCCCGAGCCTACCATCAGCATAAGGCTTTGCTCTGCCCCAAACTTCTGGGTAAGGTATTCCGTGTGTCCAGGAAACTGAAACTGCTTGCTTTGGATGTTCTGTTTGTTGATAGGCCCCGTTACCAAAGCATCAATATGACCTTTTTTTAGGTCTGCAACGGCAGCTTCCAAGGCCAGAAAGGCCACCTCGCCGGCAATCTCTGCGCTTTGCCCGAGCACAATTTTAATCTCCTGTGCATATATGTTTACAAGGTTGGGCTTGCCCTCAAGAGCCTGATCGGCCGATTTTACAATATTAAAGTTGAAGTCGTTCAGATCAATTGCCTTCTTATGATAAGACGCTACCTTAGATGAGCCGTACACCACCGGGGTGAAAAGTTCGAGAATGCGCAAATCAGACAAGGCTTTCATTATCACTTCATAACCGATGCCGTTCACATCGCCATGGGTGATACCAATACGCAAAAGCTTTCTGGAGCAGGGTTTGTCCATAAGGGGATAGTTTTCAGGTTGACCCCAAAATTACCCTAAAACATGAAACAAATTGAACTTTTCATGTAAATAACCCTTCCAAATGGCCAAACGACCCGGGAAATATCCCTTGCATCCTGCTTGCATTGCAAGATCTGATATTGCCTGATTTGGCCACAATACAGGTAAGAAGAAAAAACCAATACACTATGAAACGGTGTGTTTGATATGAATTGCCTCTTCAATCACAATAGTAAAAAGCTCCATCACGGTCATCCCTGCAGCTACAGCCTGCTGGGGCACAATACTGGTTTCCGACATACCCGGAGTAATATTGGCCTCGAGAAAAAACAAAGTATCATTGGAATAGATATAATCAATCCGGGCCATACCTTTGAGTTCCAGCTTTTCGTAAAGAGTTTTGGTAGTTTCCTGAATGAAAGTTGCAAGGCTGTCGGGAATTTGAGCCGGGGTGATTTCGTCGGCTCCACCTGCTGTATATTTCGCCTTAAAATCAAAAAACCTGGCGTCAGTATTGCTGATGATTTCTGTAACAGGCAATGGCACTGCTACTCCGTTCTTTCTGAAAGCTCCACAAGTGAGCTCCCTGCCCTGAATAAACTCCTCAACCAATACCTCATCATCATGCTCCAAAGCTGCAGCTATCGCCATTGGCAGCTGAGCCTCATCCTTCACAAACGATGTGCCTAAGCTGGAGCCACCTTTGTTGGGTTTTACAAAAACAGGCAAAGAAACATGCTGCATGGCAAATGATGCCGCATTGGGTTGCAGTGAAGTAATTTTCACCGACCGTGCCACCGGAATACCCCAAGCAGCTACTATCTGATTGCAGAAGTATTTGTTGAAAGTAAGGGCCGAAGCCAGCAAACCTGAAGTAGTATAAGGAATACCCAGCAAATCGAAATACCCCTGCAACTTGCCATCCTCACCGGGAGTGCCATGTATGGTGATGAATGCGCAATCGAAAACAATCCGAACATCACCGCAATTGATGCTGAAATCGTTTTTGTCCACGGGATGTTCAACTCCATTTTGCTCCACATATACCCATTTATCCTTATTGATGAGGATTGTGTAAGCGATGTATCGCAATGGGTCTATATTATTTTTTATAGTTCGGGCACTGCTCATCGAAATCACATACTCGCCTGAGTCACCACCGGCTACTATGGCAATATTTTTTTTCATTAAAATGGGACATTTTAAAACATCATTCACATATTCCTGCCTGAGAGACTCATTACTTTCCAAACAGGCTAACCTTTCTGACAAATGAACTAATGCGCCGCAAGGGCTTATCAAATGTACTACAATCCTATAAATTTCAATATTAGCAGGTAAGTGGGCAAAAAATGTGTATTGGTCATTTTCAGGAGTGCATAATCCTTTGAGCCGGGGAAACAAAGAGATAAATCCGTATTTTTGCAATGCATTTACCATCTTCAACTCACTCTAATCCAGGTTTCATACTATGACTTTCCGTGAATTTATTCTCAGCAAAATATTTCTTCGGCACCTGGTGTTCATTTTAATTACCGGGCTTTTTTTACTTTGGCTCACCATGGAATTGCTGAATGTGTACACACAGCATGGCCGGTACATACAGGTGCCCAACCTTGCGGGGCTTACTTTGGATGAGGCAAAGGATGTACTGAGAGATTACAATTTAAGAGTTACAGTAAACGATTCCATTCACGATGCAACCCAGGCAGGCGGCACCATAGCGCGCCAGGATCCGCGAAGCGGCATGGAAGTGAAAAGAAACAGAAGGATTTACCTAACCATTGTAGCAATTCTGCCGGAGCAGGTTGCCATGCCCAATCTGGTTGACTTATCTTTCAGGCAGGCAGCAGCCCTTATTGCGTCCTATGGCCTTCGGATCGGGAATCTTTCTTATAGACCGGATATAGGTCATAACACCATTCTCGAACAAATGATTCGTGCAAACCCCATAGAACCAGGCACTCTCATCAACAAAGGCACCGAAATAGATTTGATCATAGGCCAAGGGCTTGGCCAAAATCAGGTTCCGGTTCCTCTGTTAATCGGCAAAACCCGTTCTGAGGCAATAGCCCTGATACAGGCGGCTCAGCTTAGTGTGGGGCTTGAGGATTTTCTCGATGACCCTGCCGATAATCCCAGGGTTTACCAACAATCGCCCGATCCCACCCTGAGAAATCAGTTTCTGATGGCCGGCAATACGGTGAACTTGGTTTACCGGTCTGGCAACAGGTTCGATTTTGAACAGCACCTCAACAATAGAGCCACGGTTAAAATTCCTTTGCTCTTTGGAAAAACCCCCCAGGAAGTCAGAGCCTTATTAATTGAAAATAACCTGACCTTGGGCAATGAAACACACGAAGGAAGCGTTTCTGATGATATGCGGGCATACAGGCAACACCCAGAATACGACCCCTATGGCAGGATTACCATTGGAACAAAGGTAGATGTCTGGTACAAACCGATTGAAGAATTTTAAAAACAATAAACAGCCAAAAGGTTGTTTACGCTCGATCTCCGAAGTAATGAAAATTTTGGCGATTTTTTTCTGGTTGTTTGCATTAACCATTTTTACAGCCTTTTCGCAGGAGCTGTTGATGCCTTTGCAACACAACTCCCAGAAACTTCTTGGCGACCAAACTATTACACCTGGCATCAAATCTCAGGCAGTTGGTTTATCACTGCCTTTCCGGGATGACTTTTCTCATCCCGGACCCAGGCCCGACCCTTCGCTTTGGAGCGACAACAGCGTGTTTGTGAACACAGGATTGGCTGTTGAGCCTCCCACTGTGGGTGTAGCTTCTTTTGACATGCTCAACTCTACCGGACAGCTGTATGAGGCTGCAACGCAATCACCCTTTCAGTTTGAGGCAGATATACTTACCTCCCAACCTATTTTGCTGGGAAATTTATCACCAGTGGATTCTGTGTTTTTGTCATTTTATTTTCAGCCGCAGGGAAATGGAGGCAGTCCCAGGGAGAGAGACTCCCTTGTGGTGGAATTTCTCAAAACCCCAGGGCATTTTATCATGGGAGAAAACCAGTCATCCCAATGGGTGCCCGACAAATGGGTTAGCGTATGGCGTATGACAGGACAAACCTTAGAGGAGTTTACCCGCGGCGGGGGGACTAAATTCAGGAGGGCTCTGATTCGAATTACCAATCCTGTTTTTTTTCACAATGGATTCAGGTTTCGCTTCAAGAATTACGGAAGTTTTGCCCCACCCGACCAGTCATTGCACAATATGGCAGGCAACAATAATGTGTGGAATATTGACTATGTGTTTATTGACAGAAACCGACGAAGCAATCAAACCACATATTACGATATTGCATTTGCCGGCCCAGCTACATCGGCCCTACGGAGATACTCTGCAATGCCCTGGTCGCATTTTGCATCAAATCCACAATCCCATCTGAAGCAAAATTTCCGGGTTCTGATTACCAACCTGGGCAATATTATTTACAACTACACATACCGCTACTTCGTGTTGGATGAAACCGACCGCACGGTGCGCACCTATTCGGGCGGATCGTGGAACATTGCACCGTTTGCACAAAGTGGCCTGCAAACTTTTCCGGCACATGCCAACCCCATAGTGTTGCCAAACATCTTTCCTGGCAACCAGCTTACAAATCGCAGATTCCGTATAGTGCATGTCATCAGGGAAGGATTGGCAGGGGACAGTTTCCAGCGCAACGACACCATAGTCTTTCATCAGGTATTTGGCAATTATTTTGCCTACGACGATGGCGGACCGGAGGCCGGATACGGACTGGTTGGCCGCAATGTAAAAGGTGCTTACAGGTTTATCCTGAGCCATCCCGACACTTTGCATGCCGTGAAGATGGCCTTCAACCGAACCCTGAACGACCAAAACCAGCTTCCTATTTTTGTTACAGTATGGAGCTCACTGCAACCTGAGCAGGTGATTTACCGCTCGGCAGTTTTCAGGCCGGATTTCAACAGTCAGGAGAATGGTTTCATCACATACAGGCTGCAAACACCTGTTGCAGTGCAAGGCACCATCTTTGTGGGCTGGGAGCAGCGTACAGAAGGATTTATCAATCTTAGCTATGATGCCAACTCCGCAGCCGGCGACAACATCTTTTTCAATGTCGGGACAGGCTGGCTTCCTTCTATATTTCCCGGTGCGTTGATGATCCGGGCCATTGTTGGCAGCGGAGGTCCTGGGGGGTATCAGGCCCAGCCACAGGAGCCCATTGCAGAAAGCAGCATTTTCCCTAACCCCATAAAAGACAGTTTTGTAAACATTCGGTTGGGAAACCCTAACATCTCCCGCGAGCAGTTAAGAATTGAAATTTTCGACTTGTATGGCCGCCTGGTGCTGACCCAACAATACTCCCCAACGCTCAATCTGAGCAACTTGACCAACGGAGTGTACCTACTTAGGATAACTCATCCAGGCCATGATTTTCAAGAAACTCAGAGAATCATTATTGCCCGATAAAAATGTAATAATGACCGAACCTAACGAATTGAACCCTGAGCTTCTGCGCGACGAGGGCGAAGAGCAGGAGATGTACGAACATTTTCGCTTTGTAGTTGACCCTGGACAAGGCCTTCTGCGCATTGACAAGTACCTTTCGGCCCGCATCGAAAATGCCAGCCGCAACAAGGTGCAGATTGCAGCTAAGGCAGGAAACATATATGTGAATGACACACCCGTAAAGCCCAACTACAGGGTGAAACCCGGAGATGTGGTAACCGTGGTGATGGCTCACCCACCCAGAGAAATAGAGCTGATTCCTCAAAACATACCCATACATATTGCCTACGAAGACAATGACATCATAGTAATCAACAAGGAAGCAGGAATGGTAGTACATCCGGCCTATGGCAACTATACCGGTACACTGGTGAATGCCCTGGTTTACCATTTCGAAAATCTTCCCAGGCAAAACGATGAAGACATAAAACCCGGCCTTGTACACCGCATTGACAAAAACACCTCGGGGCTGCTACTGGTGGCAAAAACCGAACTTGCACAGACCCGGCTTGCAAAAATGTTTTACGACCGAAAAATTGACAGAATATACCATGCCTTGGTATGGGGCGATGTATCCAATGATTCGGGAACCATAACCGGAAATATAGGCCGAAGCTTGAAAAATCGTAAGGTGATGGATGTTTTCGAAGATGGATTGTGCGGCAAACCCGCCATAACCCACTATCGTGTTCTGGAGCGGTTTGGATATGTTACCCTGGTGGAATGCAAGCTCGAAACTGGTAGAACCCACCAGATTCGTGCCCATTTTCAGCACATTGGGCATCCTCTGTTTAACGATGAAACATACGAGGGCAATAAAATCCGAAAAGGCACCACCTTTACAAAATACAAACAGTTTGTTGCAAACTGTTTCAAAATCATGCCCCGCCACGCCCTTCATGCCAAAACGCTGGGATTTATGCACCCCATCTCTGGCAAACCCTTTTTCTTCGATTCTGAAATACCCGCCGATATGCTGGCAGTTTTGGATCGATGGCGCAACTATGCCATACACAGGCAGTTTGAGGAAGAAGTTGAAGTGGTGGACGATACGAAACCCAAACCCTCTGTTGAACAGAGTGATCTAACAGCGGAATAATAAACCACAAACGCCGGACTTTCATCGAAGGTCCGGGGTTTGCTCGAAGGAATGGTTAATTTTTAAAACCGCAGGTTCAAGCCGGCCATAAAATGCCTTCCTGCCTGGGGGAAATATCCGTCCTCGATGGTAATGAGACCCTGATCACCTACAATACCTTTGTAAATCCATGCATTGGTTTCGTATTGGTGGTTCAGAATATTATTTACCTGAAAAACAAGCTCTACCTCGCGAAAGAATCCAGGCCTTAGCACATAATTGATTCTCAAATCATTAACAAAAAACGCATCAAGCATTCGTTCTTTATTTTGCGTATTATCAATAAACTGACGGCCCACATACTTGGAACTCAGGGTAACTACAAATTCGTTGAAAGGCTCATAACGCAGCATGCTTGCCGCAACTACCGATGGCGAAAAGGCTATGTCGGTATTTTCGTAAACCCTTGATTCTGTTCCAATCCATTCCCAGTTGTTATCAAACACATCAGAAAATTCTACAAACAGCGGAATTTTGTTTCGACTGAAGGAGACATTCCCCTCCCATCTCCACCTTTCGGAAATGATAAGTCCACCCTGAAGTTCGATTCCTAACCGGTAACTGTCCTCTATATTCATTCGGGTGAATCCCCCCACATCGTTTATTTCGCCGGTAAGAACAAGCTGGTTTTTATAATCCATCAGGTAGAAGTTTGCGGCAAACATGGTGTTTCTTCCCTGAAAGCGGTAACCCAATTCGATGTTTCGCAGGGTTTCGTGTTGCGGCCGGCTTTCGGGCGACGACTCGGTAAAATCACGCCTCACAGGCTCCCGGTTCCCAATTCCCCCAAAAGCGTAAACTGTACTTCTGGGACTTACTACCCAATTCAGACCTATTTTGGGATTAAAAAAATGAAAAACCGCCTCCTGATCTATGCGGCTGATCTCTCCTATAACCCATGCCGGACCTTCGAAGGTGTAATTGATAAAGCGATATTGCATATCGGCAAAAAGATTCAGTCCATTAGCCAATTCGTAATTTGCTTTTAAAAATGTATTGAAATCGGTTTTTACTGCATCGTTGTCATAATAATGCCATCCCTTGGGAATGTTCAGAGCGTGTTCTGCCCAAATGATCTCACCAAAATGCCTTCCCCAATAGGATTTATAGCCCCCGCCAAGGGTTAGAGAAAGTGCCTGCACCGGGCTGTGATTGAACGAATACACTATGCCTGCAAAATGGTTATCGAGCCATCTTCTCCTGATAAGATCTGTACTGGTGATGGTTTGGTTACCTATTACCATGTTGGGCAGGTTGTACCTGCTGAATTTTTCGCTGTCGCGAAACTGCTCGAAGTAGCCCCTGCCGCGGGTATAAAACAGGGAAATGTTGCCTGTTGTTTCGGTATTAAAGGCATGAGACAGATGCAACTGGTAATGGTCTTGCTGATAGTTGTCGGTTTCATTTTCGTAATAGCGTACAACCCCCTGGCTGTCGGTAAAACGCCCTGACGGGTTATAGGTGCGATTGGTTTGCAGCATATGGCCGGGCACCCCGTTCCATGCCTGATAAGTAACTTCGGAGCCTGAAAGTACCACCGCCTGTATGATTGTGTTTTTGCCGAAATATCCGCCCGAGAGGTAAAACGATCTCAGGTCGGAAGTAGCACGGTCAATAAACCCGTCAGAGACAATGCGGGAGAGCCGGCCATCGAACGACCATCTTTCGTTCATCAATCCGGTGCCGAATTGTGCTGTATTTTTCATTGTGTTGAATGACCCGAAAGAGCTTTCGAGTTCGGCAAATGCATTGTTGCGCAACCCCAGAGTAGTCATGCTTATGGTTGCTCCGAAAGCCCCGGCCCCATGTGTGCTCAGACCCACTCCTCTTTGCACCTGAATATTCTCGAGCGAAGAAGCCAGATCGGGCTTGTTTACCCACCATACGCCGTGCGACTCTGCATCGTTCAATGGTATGCCGTTAAGGGTAATGTTCACGCGTGTGTTATCGCTTCCGCGAATATTCATCCAGGTGTAACCCACACCAGCGCCTGCATCGGAAGTTACTACCAGGGAGGGAGTAAGATTGAGCAGGTAGGGTATATCCTGCCCAAGATTTTTTGCAGCAATCTGCTCTTTGCTAACATTGGTAAATGTGGCCGGAGTACGGTTGTCGGCCCTCAGACCTACTACCACAACCTCGCCGGTGAGCGTGGCCATCCTTTCAAGTTTTATAGTAACTGACTCGTTAGTGGGTAATTGAACCTGCACCTGCCGGGTCGCATATCCCATAAAACTTACCTGTAAAACATGTGTTCCTGCCGGCATTCCCGAAAGGGCAAAATGACCCGTTGAACCACTCACCGCTCCCTTAAATGTCCCTTGAACGGTAATATTGGCGCCCGGAAGCGGGTTCTGATCTGCAGCATCCAATACCCGTCCGCTTATTTGAAACTGACCCAACGCCAAAAATGGCAAGGCTATGCATGCCACGAATGCAAAAATATTTATGAACATAAGAAAATTTGTTTATTTGTGAAACATTAAGCAGATAATAGAGGCGAATCCTGCTCTTTGTTTTAATCCCTTCCCTACGCCGGCATTACCCGGATCAGGTTCTATGGGTATAATCTCAGCCCTTATGTTAGGGCACCCCTATTTTGATAAGAAATGCAAAGTTAGGATTTTTTGGCAATGACTATAAGAAAGTGGAACTTTTGAGCAAATCAGATGCTACTTCTAAAATGCAATGCGCCAAACTGAATTGCGTATCAAACAGAATCAAGCCAAAGTTTCGTTAACCCAAAATATAATGGAACCTGAGGCAGATGTTTGCAAGGGAATTTATCTTTCCCTTCTCAGGAGATGTCCCAATAACGGGGTCAATCCAGCAATGATTTATCCTTATCCGGGTTGCCTTTCGAAGGGATAGTAACCAGTAACCCCATAAGGTACATTCAGATTTTGCGGTTCATTATCCCATTTTTTGAACCTCTTTGCAACTCGTCAAGGCAGTTAATGTTATTTTTCACTTAATTTGCCATAGAATCCAGATGTACAAAATTATTTATAATTGCATGAAAATCATCATCATCAACGGACCCAACCTTAATCTGCTGGGCACCCGGGAGCCATCGGTTTACGGAAATGAATTTTTTACTGACTATCTTGAAAAGCTGCGATCCTGGTTTCCCGAAGTGATTGTTGACTATTACCAGAGCAATGTGGAAGGCGAGTTGATAACCCAAATTCAGAAAGCGGGTTTAAGCCATGACGGGATTATTCTGAATGCCGGAGGATACACCCACACCAGTATTGCCATTGCCGATGCCATTCTTGCTGTGAGGGCTCCGGTTGTGGAGGTACATATCTCCAACATATTTTCGCGTGAAGAATTTCGCAACAGATCTGTCATATCGCCTTATTGCGCAGGCACCGTAGGAGGTTTTGGACTCGATAGTTACCGCCTGGCCATACAGAGTTTTCTGAAACCAGCATAACCTGCCGGGCTGATTAAGTGTAGTTTTTTCTGAATTTTTTCAGTTGAGAAAAGCGTTTTATCCTTTTTAGGTAAAAATTAAGCACTATACTTCCCATCAGGACACCATCGGGCAACTTCCGGGAGCAAGGGGGAGCCAGGCGGCGCATGAATACCCATTTTTTGGCAAATTCCCAATGAGCCTGAAATACAGCCCAAGCGCCCCGAAAATTACCCTTGGCAATAAATACAAACGCAGCCACAACATCCAATGCAAGGCGAAGCGGGACCAAAGTGTAGAAGTATCTCGCAGGCCAATTTTTGGCCATGACCCAGAGACTGTTTCTGAAATTGAGGAAGGTTTTGCGGGGGCTTGTACTCGAAAGTGTGCCACCACCCAGATGATACACTTTTGAGCCGGGAACCGATGCTACCTTATACCCCATTCTGTGCAGCCGCAGGCAAAGGTCAATTTCTTCCATGTGGGCAAAAAACTGCTCGTCAAATCCATCAGCCTCCCAAAAAGCATCAGCCCTTACAAACAAACATGCCCCGGTAGCCCACAGAATTTGGGTTTCATTGTTGTATTGTCCAAGGTCGGCTTCCAGATGGTGGAGAATCCGGCCCCTGCAAAACGGGTAGCCCAAAACATCCATAAACCCTCCTGCAGCACCGGCATACTCAAACTTTTCCTTTTCTGCAAACGACAATATTTTAGGCTGGGCCGCAACCACCCCGGGCCGGCTTTCCATGAATTCCACAACCGGCTCAATCCAGCCGGGAGTAACCTCAACATCCGAGTTGAGCAAAACAAAATACTCGACATCCACTTGCCTCAAAGCACGATTGTAGCCCCCGGCAAAACCATAATTCGAACTCAGACGGAGAATATTTACTTGTGGAAAGTTGCTGACAAGAAACTCAACCGAATCGTCGGTGGAAGCATTATCTGCTACAAAAAGCCGCGCAAATTCGGGCGTGTTTTCAACAACAGAAGAGAGAAACCTTTCCAGATGCACCTTACCGTTCCAGTTAAGCACTACAACCGCAACCCTTGCCTTACTCATTTTTCATGTTTTAAGATGCCATTTCCCGGCGATTTTCGGAGATAAAAGTACGGTGAATCCTGGTATCAAAAATTAAAAAAAATGCCCGGAAAATGAATTTTATACTACTTTTGCGCCGGAGAGATGGCAGAGCGGTCGATTGCGGCGGTCTTGAAAACCGTTGAGGGTAAAACCTCCGGGGGTTCGAATCCCTCTCTCTCCGCAAAGACAGGCCTTGCACCAAAGTGCAGGGCTTTTTTCGTTTAATGAGCCGGGCTTGTCCGGGCGAAATAAAAACGGAAAAAGCCCAAGAGGCGAAGCCTCCAAGGCCTGGCTTTTAGCCCCCTCCTCAAGGCGATCATGGCAATAATCCCTCTCTCTCCGCAAAGACAGGCCTTGCACCAAAGTGCAGGGCTTGTCTGTACCGGCAGAAACCTATCCCGGCAAAACCGGAATGGTGTCAGATCAAAAACAGGGGCTTATCAACAAAGGACTCGTAAACCGGGCGAAGCCTTTCTGTATTGTAATGCTTGGAAACATCAATCAGTTTCTTGGTGCTCGAAATGATATCTACCGGAATATTGTCGTATCGTCCGTTTTTGAGTATTACCATACGGCCATGAATACCCTTCAGGATTAAGTCGAGGGCCAGATTGCCGTAGGCCATGGGCACAATACTGTCAATTGCATCGGGATCGCCCGAGCGCACCAAGTACCCCAAATGCTGGTTGATGGTTTCGACCCTTTGCCCATTGTTTACTTTAGGACTAATCTCCTTAATTTTCGCTGACACAGCATCGCCAATACCACCAAGCTTGGCGTGCCCGTACATATCTTTCTCCAGGTTGCTGAACATCATGTCAACCCCTTCAAAGGTTGCCCCTTCAGAAACCAACACCACAGAGTAATTGCTTGGGTGTTTGCGTCGGTCTTGCACAAGCAAGTCGGTGAGATGTTCGATATTGAATTTGTACTCCGGAATAACGCATCTGTTGGCTGCACCAGCCATGGTGGGAAGCAGCGCTGTGAAGCCTGCATACCGGCCAAACACCTCCACCACCAGAATTCGTTCATGCGATCCTGCAGAGGTTCGCAGCAGATTGGTCATGTGGATGGTGCGAGTTACGCAAGTGCTAAACCCAATGCAATAGTCGGTGCCCGGCACATCGTTGTCCATGGTTTTGGGAATGGCCACCAACTTTACTCCAGCTTTGTAAAGCGATACTGCATAACTGAGGGTGTCATCACCCCCAATGGGGATGAGGTAATCAATTCCAATAAAGCTTAAGTTTTTAAGCACTTCCGATGTAAGGTCATTTATTTCATCTGTGTACACATCCTTGTACATTTCGGGTACATTTTTGCGGGGTACATGACTGGGGCGGGTTCGTGAGCTGTGCAAGAAAGTACCACCTGTGCGTCCCGTACGGTTCACGATATCCTCAGAGAGTTCAATAAAGTTGTCGCGATTGTCAACTTTTTTATCTCGTATGGTTTCCATCAGCCCGGCCCATCCTCTTCTGATGCCAATTACCCTGTAGCCTTCGCGCAATGCACGAATAGTAACTGCCCTGATTGCCGGATTCAACCCCGGAACATCTCCCCCACCCGTCAAAATACCTATCGTTCCTTTAATTTTTGCTGTAGTCATCCTCGTGCTTTGTTTAAAAAATTTTTTTGTAAAACTTTTCTGCTTTGTGTAAGTCCAACCAGAAACCTCTGAGTATAAAGTTAGAAAAAATATGGAGTTTCAAAAAAAATCCTGCACATTGCAAAAAATAATTCCTATATTTTTGCAGGTTAAGAGTAAGCTCTAAAAGCATTAGATTTGCCATTAAACAAAAAAAAACCAGACAAATGGAAAACTTCGTATTGCACAATCCGGTGGTATTGCATTTTGGCCAAGGCGTTGTGGCAAAAATCGGGAAAGCTGCAAAAGATTACGGCAATAAAGCCTTGGTGGTGTATGGCAAGGGTTCGGTAAAGCAAAACGGCGCTTATCACGCAACTATTGACAGCCTTAAGTCAGCTGGAATTGAGCATGTGGATTACCCGGGAATAAAGCCCAACCCCATCATTGAGGATGTGGACAAAGCAGCACATCTGGCCCGTGAAACGGGATGCGATATGATAGTTGCTATTGGCGGTGGAAGTGTTATTGACAGTGCCAAGGTAATTGCAATTACGATCCCAGCAAATCATTCGGGTTGGGATTTCATTGTGGGTGCCAGAAAACCGATGCACGCAGTTCCATTGTTGGGGGTACTGACATTGGCCGCAACAGGCACAGAAATGAATAGTTTTGCTGTGGTGCAAAATGATGCCGTAAGCAAGAAGGTGGGCTATGGCCATAAACTCATGTACCCTAAGCACAGTTTCCTCGATCCGCAGTTTACCTGTAGTGTGCCAGCAGATTATACCGCTTACGGTATAGCAGACCTCATTGCCCACTCCCTCGAGTTATGGTTTGGCGATGGAGATGCTTCGCTTTCCGACAGATTTCTAATTGCAATAATACAGGAGGCTCTCCAACACGGTCCCGAACTGATGAACAACCTAACAGACTACATCCTCCGGGCAAAGATTATGTATGCAGCCACTTGCGCATTGAATGGGATGACTCTTCCGGGTAAAAAATCGGGCGACTGGGGAGTTCACGATATAGGGCACAGCATGAGTGTGAAATATGACCTTGCCCATGGGGCCTCGCTTACCATCGCGTATCCCGCATGGCTCAAATTGCATAAACAACGGATACCGGAACGCATCACAAGTCTGGGCATGGCATTGTTTCATACCGACAATCCCGATGACACCATTTACAAGTTCGAGCATTTTTTCAAACTTATCGGTTGCCCCATCAGGCTATCACAGGCAGGCATAAAAACCACCGACAGCGAACTGGACGAACTTGCAGCCCTGATGATACAGAACCGGGTAAATGGCCAGAACCACAAATTGTCAGACACAGACTTAAAGACAGTTGTGAAACTTATGGCGTAAAAGCATCAACCCGGAATCAAAAAAGTTCCGGGTTGATACTTTATGTTGAAGCATATTCAACACCCAGCCCCACCTTGATATTGAGCATTGGCACCTGCTGCTGGAGCTCAAAATAAGACTGCAATAATCCCTCTGAGCGGAGGCAAGCAGTTTACATTTTTCTGGTTTTCTGGCAATCATTCCAAAGTAATACTTCTACCTCTCGGGTATTGCACCGAATATTGAAACTTCAGGTTTTGCGTGGATGCAGGAGCCAGATTCAAGGTCCAGTTTACGAATCCTGTTTCAGCAACCAATGAGCCTCCCGACAATTCCCGGGCTCTCACTTCAATAGCCTCCTGTGTTGACACGGGCACCTGGTCCTGAATGTTGACCACCACAGGAATGTTATTATTGTTTCTGAGAGAAATTCCCCAGCCTACATTTTCTGTTATCCTGCCTCCTATCAACCTTCGTTGCGTGAATGCCACATCTCTTTGTCTGGTAACAACTATATTGGGATCGCGGCCTAACGAAATCTTCAGGGTGTCAAGAACGGTAGCCGGGTTTATTGTGGTCTTACCCAAATAGGTTCCCTGCATGTAGATATTTGCCTCACCTTTCATGAATGCATATTGCTGCCACCCTGCAACCTTTGCAACAAGGAATACGCCGGGATCAAGTTTTGGAACTGCATAATACTCGAAAAGGGCAGGCAGGCTGTTTTTTTCAAGCTCGATCAGGCCGGGTTCACCTCCGGAGCTGAGACTGAAAGGAACGGCGATTTCAAATGTGCGTGCGGTAAGTCCCTGGACAGATTCTACAAGATCTGCTGCAGTTTGCGCTCTTTCCTCAGCAGCTTTAAAGGCTTGGGGTGCTTCTTCGGCAGCAACTACATTAGTCCCTCTTAATGTAATCCTTGCTTGCTCAACTCCATATCCCACTACCGCTACCTCTTCCACAGCGGGATCAAAATCCAGAAACCATCTGGAAAGTTCGGGCAGTTGATTGTTTTGCCTGGGATTGCCGCTTGAGAAAGCAAGCTTGATGTTGTTCCAGTCTTCTCCTGTGGTTTGAAAAACGCTGGCTTTCAAAAGCATGTCAATATTCTTGCCAACGCCGGCAACCCTAAGGTCGTAATTGGGAACCCAACCTGCTTTACCTGTAAAATAAGTTATTTCAATAGAAGAGCGTACGGGGGCTGTAGCCTCAATTATCGCAACCAGCTCGCCAACTTCTCCGCGCAATTGCACATTCAGTCGGGCAAGTTGATGCAAAATCCGGGTGATTCGCTCCTCATCTCTGCTGATTTGCTCATTGAGTGCAAGGCGCTTTGTTTTATTATCGGAGAGCCGCTGCCTCAGGAAATCGGCAGCAGAGCGCAGTTCGTTTATATCAACACCGTGGGTTGTGCTGCCAATAGCACGGTTGGCGGCCAAAAGGGCCTCCTCCTGTTGAAAAACATCAATCATTGCCCTGTTGGTGTTTACACGGCTGCGATAAAATCGCAAACTGTCTTCAAGCAAACGCGCTTCCAGGCTGACATCGGGCCTGGTGAGGGCATTTCTCCGAAAATTAACCGAGTGAATGGTAATGCCGCCAGTAGCCTGCAACTGAATACCAAGGGGATCGGTGTCGGCAGGAAGGCCTGTGAACACAAGCTGGTTAGTGCCGGCAACCAGAGCGACCTGGGCTTTGCGGGTAATCTGGGCTCCCTGAAAAAATACTGTTGCACGGGCCACCTCAGACCGGATGGTCCTCGGTTCGGCCGCCAGCGCTCCTGCAAATGCAACCATGAGAAATAATGCAGTAACAAGTTGTAGTTTCATTGGGCTGAAATTAAGGTTTGATTAGCGTTTAAAAATACATAAAAAAATAATAAATGAGATGAATGTTCCGGAATTGTTCGGATGAAAGGCGGTTTTCGCGCAGTGTGTGGATTGCAGCATTGAGCCTGCGGCCCTCGAAGGGTATATCGGCCAGTACATGCTCCAACCGTGCAAAATCGCGCGGATGCATGGGACGAAAACGAAAGTCATCTTCCCGATCAAACCTGTAACCCCGGCCCCTGTTGGGCATATTGCCGCGCCCTCTTAGTGCAAAACGCTGGGTTTCTACAAACCTTCCGTTGAAATCAATAAAACCGCTGATGCTGGTGCGGGCAGGAAGCACAATGTATCCGGAAAAAACCACCCGTGGCGGTCCATCAATAAAGAACCTGCCGTTAAAAAATCTGGGGTACTGCAACACCTCCACAAATTGCCTTCCAGGCCTTAGATCTGAGATGGTTAAACTCTCTTCATGGCACTCCCTCCAATATTTAGTGAAACGATTTCTTATTTCTCTAAACAATTAGCATGCCACAAGCAGAAAAGACTCAAGCCTCCTAAGCTCCGGAAAAACTACTAAAAAGGACGGTTTCGTTTTACAGGCAATTCCAGTAAATATGAAACTACCGATAATAGAATGCTGAACAGCAATGCCCACCAAAAATTCTGCACCTCGAATCCCCTTACCAGAAAATCCGTAAGCAGTACAATGAAGGCATTGATAACCAATAGAAACAAACCAAAACTAAAAATTGTAACCGGGATAGTGAGCAGCACAAGAATGGGCTTTAACAGCATGTTGAGAATTCCTAGCACAAAGGCTACAACAACTGCAGAAAGGAAATTTTGCAGTTCGACTCCTGGCAGCAAGTACGCCGCCACTACAACTGCAAGTGAAGTTACCAGTACTTTCAGGAAAAATTTCATCCGAATAGGTATTTTTGGGAATTGGGATTTCATATCAAAATTAACTAAATTTCAAAAGTGGGTACTAAAATCAAAAGGTTTCAGATTCAGGAAGAAGCCCTTTTGAAAATATATTGAAGGCGGATTAGCCGGTAGTTTTGATGCGTTTTTCAGTCATTGAAGCACAACATGACCCATCTAATAATTTGGGCTTGTCGATAAAAGGGAGAAAAACATGGGTTTATAGAAAACCGGGACGAAGCTTCTGCCCCTTACTTTTTGGTTAACAGAAGTTTTAATTCCTGAATAATTGCTTTAGTAGCACCTGTCTTCGACTGCACATAATCTGAGCAGGTACGGCCGGCACTATTCAATGCAGCCGGATTATCAAGCAGCCCGACAATGGTACTCCGTAACTCCTGGGCGCTTTGTACCGAAAAAGCACCGCCAGACTGAGTAAGGTCCACAGCTTCAGCAAACTGTTTATAATTGGGACCGAAAATCACCGGCAATCCGAATGTGGCTGCTTCCAGAATATTGTGTATCCCCCGGCCGAATCCGCCACCGATGTATGCCAATGCGCCGTATTGGTACAAGCCGGAGAGCAATCCCATACTGTCAACTATCAGTACTCTTGCATGAAAAGAAGTCCCCGGGCCTATCTCCGATAGAATTTGTGCCCCACCTTGCACCCGTGCTGCAAACGCCTTTATATGAGCATGATGGATCTCATGAGGCACAATGACAAACCGTAGGTTCACCTTCTGGTCATTGATTAAAGAAAGCAACAACTCCTCGTCAGTCGGCCAGGTGCTACCTGCAACCAAAACCGGCGTATTGTCAGGGAATCTTATAAAATCTGAAATTGCACCAAGCTGCTTAGAGATGGCAACCACCCTGTCGAACCGTGTATCGCCGGAAACTGTAACGCGGTCAATACCAATAGATTGAAGCAAGCTAAAACTATCGGTGTTTTGCACAAAAAACCTATGGAAACCTCTGAGATGCTTTCGAAACCAAAAGCCCCAAGGTTTGAAAAAATCCTGCTGCACCCGAAAGTGGGCAGAAATCAACAGGGTGGGGATATTTCTTTTTTGCAGTGCGTGCAGATAGTTGAACCAGAATTCATACTTCACAAACACTGCCACCTCCGGCTTCCAGATATTAAGAAAATGCCTTGCATTGGAAGGTGTGTCAGCAGGAAGATAAAAGACCCAATCGGCTCCGGGATAATTTTTGCGCACATTGTAGCCCGAAGGAGAGAAAAAGGTGAGCAGAATTTTATAATCGGGAAACACCTTTCGAACCTCCTCTATTACCGGGCGCCCTTGCTCAAATTCGCCCAATGAGGCACAATGCACCCAAACACATAGGGTAGAATCTCCTTTTGCCAATCGCATATTGCGAAGTATATCCTTTCTTCCTTCAACCCAATTGCGGGCCTTGGACGAAAATCCGCTAAACGCTAAAGCTAAAAACTGATGGAGATAAATCAGCAGACTGTATAAAATCCGCATAAGAGTGGGGATAACTTAATAGCGCAAAGATATAACTATTGGCATTTTATTCTAACGGCCTGATGAGATTAGAACACAGGTACAAAATTTTGCATTGCGCAACAGATTAAAGCCATTGCCATACAATAATTTTTAACTTTGCTGATTGTATAATCTGAGCTGGAAACAGCTCAATCAATTCATATTCAGCGGGCATGATCCGCTTATAAACAACTGGGTGTTGATTCATCATGCGGGGTCATCCACACAAAATTGTAAAACTATATCCAGATGAAAAAAATTCAAATGGTTGACCTGAAAAGTCAATACGAAAAAATCAGCGATGAGATAGATAATGCTGTTTTGGAAGTAGTCCGATCTACTCAATACATAAATGGACCTGAGGTAAAGAAATTTCAACAGGATCTTGAATCCTATCTGGGCATCAGGAATGTGATACCCTGTGCAAATGGCACCGATGCGTTGCAGGTAGCTATGATGGCCCTGGATTTGAAGCCCGGCGACGAAGTAATAACACCGTCCTTCACCTTCGTGGCAACTGTAGAAGTAATTGCATTGCTGGGGCTTACTCCTGTTTTGGTGGATGCCGATCCTTACACTTTTAACATGGATCCAGAGGCATTCCGAAGGGCAATCACACCAAAGACCAAGGCCGTAGTACCTGTGCATCTGTTTGGCCAATGCTGCGACATGGAAAAAATAATAGAGATTGCACAGGAGCACAACTTGTATGTCATTGAAGACAATGCCCAGGCCATCGGAGCAGATTACATTTTCGCCGACGGAACGAAAAAGAAGGCTGGCACCATGGGAATTATTGGATGCACCTCTTTCTTCCCGTCAAAAAATCTGGGCTGCTACGGCGATGGTGGAGCAATTTTTACAGACAACGATGCCCTGGCTCACAAAATGCGCGTAATAGTAAACCACGGGATGGAGGTACGCTACTATCACGACTCCATTGGTGTAAACTCCCGCTTAGACAGTATCCAGGCAGCCATTCTGCGCATCAAACTAAAGAAGCTCGATCAGTATGCCGAGGCCCGCAGAGGTGCTGCCGACTATTACGATAAAGCCTTTGCCAATCACCCCAGGCTAACCACACCCAAGCGGTCAGAGTTTTCTACCCATGTTTTCCATCAGTACACACTGATTACCAATGATACGGACCGTTTTGGGCTTCAGGAGTATCTGCAATCCAAAGACATACCGGCCATGGTGTATTATCCTGTAGCCATGCACATGCAAAAGGCCTATACAGATCCCCGCTACAAAGAAGGCGATTTTCCGGTTACAGAAGCACTTAGCAAATGCGTAATCTCCCTGCCCATGCATACTGAGCTCGAAAAAGAGCAACTGGAGTATATCACCACATCAGTTATTGAATATCTTAACCGATAAAACTAAATTGTAAAGCCATGGACTTTTTCTCTCACGAAACTGCAGTAATTGATGCGGGCTGCCAGATCGGCCCCGGTACGCGCATTTGGCATTTCAGTCATCTGATGACAGGATGCATTCTGGGCGAAAATTGCAACCTTGGTCAAAATGTTGTGATTTCGCCCGGTGTGGTGCTGGGCAATAATGTAAAGGTACAAAACAATGTCTCCATCTATACCGGGGTAATTTGCGAGGATGATGTTTTCCTTGGTCCATCCATGGTTTTTACCAACATTGTAAATCCGCGCAGTGCGGTAATCAGGCGCGACCAATATGTAAAGACCTTAGTGCGAAGGGGAGCAAGTATCGGAGCCAACGCCACCATAGTATGTGGTATAGAGATTGGGGAATTTGCCTTCATAGGAGCCGGTGCTGTGGTAATTAAGGATGTGCCGGCTTACGGGCTTGTGGTAGGCAATCCAGCACGCCATATTGGCTGGATGAGCGAGTTCGGTCACCGACTCAATTTTGACGATCATGGCCTTGCAAAATGCCCGGAAAGTGGACAAACCTACAAGTTGGAAAAAGGCAGGGTAAAAAAAACGGAAAAATAGAAATGTAACAAAATTTTTCAGACCTTTACCGAAATAACACAACCTAAGCAAAAGGATTATTTACAAAAACAATTTATTTTATGACTAATCCGACAAAAAAAATCAAATTTGCCGTCATAGGTTGTGGCCATATCGGCAAGCGGCATGCGGAAATGATTAGCCGGAATCCTGAAGCAGAGCTGGTTGCACTTTGCGATATCAAGCCCAAGGAGAGTCTGGGGATTGATGCCTATGCAGTTCCTTTTTTTTCATCCATTGACGATTTGCTTTCTACAGTAAAAGAAATTGATGTGGTGAATATCTGCAGCCCCAATGGGCTACATGCCTCCCACTGCCTCAAAGCATTGGACAAAAGCCTACATGTGGTTTGCGAAAAGCCTTTGGCCCTAACCAAAGTGCAGTGCGAATCCATTATCTACAAGGCATTGCAGGTGAGCAGGCATCTGTTTGTAGTAATGCAAAACCGCTACTCGCCGCCTTCTGTCTGGCTGAAAAGCATAATTAGCAACAAAGTTCTGGGCGATATCTATACCGTGCAGGTCAATTGCTATTGGAACCGGGACAACCGATACTACAAACCCGGGAAATGGCAAGGGACAGCACAATATGACGGAGGAACTCTGTTTACACAATTCTCGCATTTTATTGACATTATGTACTGGCTTTTTGGCGATATAAAAGATATCAAAGGCATATTCAACGACTTCAATCATGCAACTTTAACCGAGTTTGAGGATTCCGGAATGGTGGTTTTCAACTTTGTCAATGGGGGAATGGGTTGCATCAATTACTCCACAGCAGTGTGGGACAAAAATATGGAAAGTTCCATCACCATCACCGGAAGCAAAGGAAGTGTAAAGGTGGGAGGCCAGTATATGAATGAAGTGGAATATTGCCATATTGAAAATTACCAGATGCCTGTGCTTCCGCCTTCAGAGCCTCCCAACGACTACGGGCCATTCAAGGGCAGTGCAGCCAACCATCATTTTGTAGTTCAAAATGTGGTTGATACAATCCTCAACAGAACAACCATTACTACCAATGCGTTGGAAGGATTGAAGGTTGTGGATATTATCGAACGGATTTACGAGCTTAGAAACAGCTCCATCACTTTAAAAAAATTACCTTATGAGTATGTATCAAAAGCTCCTCAACGGTGAAGCAACATTATCGGTAATCGGACTGGGATATGTTGGCCTCCCTATAGCTCTGGAATTTGGAAGACATGTAAAAGTTATCGGCTTTGACATTAAGGCCGACCGTGTGGAAATGATGCGCAACCGTATAGATCCCAGCAATGAGCTTGATGCAAAGGACTTTGAAGGGTCGGATGTGTACTTTACGGCCTCAGCCGAAGACCTGCACAAGGCGCACTTTCACATTATCGGCGTACCCACACCTATTGACGACCACAATCTTCCGGACCTTCGACCGCTGCTGTCGGCTACCCGCTCGGTAGCAAAAGCACTCAAGAAAGGCGATTATGTGGTGTATGAATCCACAGTGTATCCCGGCTGCACCGAGGAAGATTGCATTCCCCTGCTGGAAGAAATTTCGGGGTTAAAGGCCGGAACCGATTTTAAGGTTGGGTTTTCTCCCGAACGGGTAAACCCTGGCGACAAGGAGCATACTATTGTAACCATCACCAAGGTGGTTTCGGGTAATGACGAGGAAGCGCTGGAAAATATTGCCAAAACATACGAACTTGTGGTAAAAGCAGGAGTACACCGTGCCCCGACCATAAAAGTAGCTGAAGCCGCTAAAATCATTGAAAATACCCAGCGCGATGTAAATATTGCGCTCATAAACGAACTTTCTATCATTTTCAATCGTATGGGCATAAACACCTACGATGTATTGGAAGCCGCAGGCACCAAATGGAACTTCCTGAAGTTTTTCCCGGGGCTTGTTGGGGGGCATTGCATTGGTGTTGACCCATATTATCTCGTTTATAAAGCCAAGGAGTACCGATATCATCCTCAGGTAATCAATGCCGGAAGGTTCGTAAACGACAGCATGGGATTTTATGCTGCCAAGCAACTGGTAAAGAAACTAATTGCTGCCGGAAAAAATGTCCTTACGACAAAAGTTCTGGTGATGGGTGCCACATTTAAGGAAAATGTAACCGACAGCCGAAACTCCAAAGTAGCTGACCTTGTCAGCGAGCTCAAATCTTACGGAATTTCTGTAGATGTAATAGACCCGTATGCCAGCTCTGCCGATATTGAACACGAATACGGGTTCGGCCTCACAGATAAGCCCGGCAATGATTATGACGCAGTGGTAATTGCAGTAATGCACCGGCCCTATCTGATGCTCAGCGAGGAGGATATCGGAAAATTTATGCAAGGGATAGCAAATCCTATAGTAGTTGACCTGAAGGGCATTTTTAAAAACAAAATTCAAAAGTTCACTTACTGGAGCTTTTAATGCATCTCAACATGTCCGGAAAAATTCTCGTTACAGGTGGAACAGGCTACATTGGGTCGCATACTTCCGTAGAACTGCTTAGGGCAGGGTATGAAGTAATTCTGGTGGACAATCTTGCGAATTCCATTAGTCGGATTGTTGAACAGATTGAAATAGTAAGCGGAAAGCGGCAGGTGTTTTATCAGGCCGACCTATGCAATTTGGCCGAAATACAAAGGATTTTCGAAGAGCATCCCGACATTAAAGGAGTAGTGCATTTTGCTGCTTACAAAGCAGTTGGGGAATCTGTTGCCCAGCCACTGAAGTATTATCAAAACAATTTGGTTTCGCTCATGAACCTGCTCCAGGTTATGGGAGCACACAATGTTGAGGCATTTGTATTTTCTTCGTCATGCACGGTTTACGGCCAACCTGCAACGCTTCCTGTTACAGAAGGTTCGCCGGTTCAGAAGGCTTTTTCGCCTTATGGCAATACCAAGCAGATCAGCGAGGAGATACTAAACGACACTGTAGCTACATCTGCGTTAAAGGTTGTATCGCTTCGGTATTTCAATCCTATAGGAGCCCATCCGTCTGGCCTGATTGGAGAGTTGCCATTGGGAATACCCAACAATCTTGTTCCCATCATAACCCAGACCGCCGCGGGGCTGCGACCCGCCTTAATGGTGTATGGCAATGACTACAACACCCCCGATGGCACCTGCATACGCGATTACATACATGTGGTGGACCTGGCTATTGCCCATGTGGTAGCTATTGACCGGGTTCTTGGCAATAAAATGGAAACACCTTTTGAGGTATTCAATCTTGGCACCGGCAAGGGAACAAGTGTTCTGGAAGCTATTGAAGCATTTGAGAGAGTATCTGGGCAAAAACTGAATTATGCAATTGCAGGCAGACGCGAAGGAGATGTAGAACAGGTGTGGGCCGACACCAGCCGGGCAAACCGGATACTGGGATGGAAAAGCTCAAAAGACCTTGACGAGATGATGGCATCGGCATGGCAATGGGAGTTAAACTTAAAGAATGGCATCCTAAATAAATAATAATATTAGAGCATGAAGAAAGTGTTGATTACCGGTGGAGCAGGATTTATTGGTTCGCATGTGGTGCGATTGATGGTAAACAAATACCCTGAATATCAAATCACAAATCTGGACAATCTTACCTATGCAGGCAATCTGGCCAACCTTAGCGACATAGAGAAAGCGCCCAACTATCGTTTTATTAAGGCCGACATTTGCGATTGGGAATCTATGAGCAGTTTGTTCGAGAAGAAAGATTATGATGTGGTGCTTCATCTGGCAGCCGAATCTCATGTAGATCGTAGTATAGCCAACCCCATGGAGTTTATCCATACCAACATCATTGGCACGGTGAATCTGCTGAACGCCGCCCGTAAACACTGGAAGGCCCCATTTGATGGCAAACTGTTTTACCATATCAGCACCGACGAGGTTTACGGTTCTCTGGGAGAGGAAGGGATGTTTACAGAGACTACCGCCTACGACCCCCGCAGCCCCTACTCGGCCTCAAAGGCCTCGAGCGATCACTTCGTAAGAGCCTATCATCATACATACAAACTTCCCATTGTAATTTCCAATTGCTCAAACAATTACGGGCCCAACCAGTTTCCGGAAAAACTCATACCCCTGTTTATCAACAATATTATTCACAAAAAACCATTGCCGGTTTATGGCAAGGGAGAAAATGTGCGCGACTGGCTTTATGTGCCGGATCATGCACGGGCTATTGACCTGATCATGCACAAGGGTACTGAGGGAGAAACATACAACATCGGAGGCCACAACGAATGGAAAAATATTGACCTGATAAAAGTCCTGTGTCAGATTATGAACAAAAAGCTGGGGCGCGAACCAGGAAGCTCTGAAAAACTCATCACCTATGTTCAGGATCGTGCCGGACATGATCTGCGGTATGCTATAGATGCAAGCAAGCTAAAAAATGAACTGGGTTTTGAGCCTTCACTGCAATTTGAAGAAGGTCTTGAACTCACTGTGGATTGGTATCTTGCAAATACAGAATGGTTAAGGCTCGTAACCTCCGGCGATTACCAAAAATATTATAAGAAGCAATACGGGCATAGGTAGTAAAAATATGTATTTTCAAAAAAAACAACCGGAATGAACCTTTGGCAGAGAATTATCGGCAAAAAACATACGACAGCCCCGGTTGATTTCCATGGGGTTGTTACAGATATGCATTCGCATTTAATTCCCGGGATTGACGATGGTGCCTCCGATATGGCGATGGTGCTGGAGATTTTGGAACTCATGTCGAAACTGGGGTACAAAAAGGTGATAACAACCCCGCACATTATGTCTGACCTTTATTGCAACACTGCGACAATCATTCGCAAAGGAGAAGCTGAAGTGCAAGAGGCAATCCAAAAGGCAGGTATCCCTATTGAATTTAGCGCAGCGGCTGAATATCTGATAGACGAGGGGTTCTCAAAACATATTGAGGCTAAAGAGCTTCTGACGATTGGAGACAATTTCGTGTTGGTTGAGCTTCCGTATTTTAGCCCACCGCCAAATCTCAAGACTGTTCTTTTTGAATTACAGCTTGCAGGTTTCAAGGTAATTCTGGCGCATCCGGAACGATATTCCTATTGGCATAACCACTTTTCGGTATTGGAAGACCTGAAAGATCGCAGTATTTATTTTCAGGTAAACATCATTTCATTATCAGGGTATTACTCAGAGAAAATACGCAAAATATCCGAAAGACTAATCGAAGCTGACATGATTGATTTTCTTGGGACCGATTTGCACAGCCTGCAGTATTTCAATCTTATAGAAAAAACCCGTCAGGAGCCTTTATTACAAAAGCTCCTGAATTCGGGAAAGCTTAAAAACCCAAGTTTATAACTCCTGTTTCCTGAAGCACCAAAAAACTTATATAAGCTACATAAAGCAATACCAGAACCACTCCCTGCCAGCGCTCTACAACATTGCGTTTCCCAACGAAAAGAAAAACGAAAAGCAATACGGTTGTCAGGAAGGCAATAATGATATCAAAATTCATTACCGGGTTGAATGCAATGGGCATGATAGTAGCACTTGTGCCCAGAATGAAAAACACATTGAAGATATTCGACCCTACAATATTTCCGACTGCGATTCCGGGGTTTTTCTTTAAGGCGGCAGTAACACTTGTGGCAAGCTCGGGCAATGAAGTACCCACAGCTACAATAGTAAGGCTAATAAGGGCTTCGCTCATTCCTACTATTTTGGCTATTTCTACTGCACCGTCAACAATCCAATGTCCACCAAGTGCCATGGCACCGATTCCCACAGGGATCATTACAGCAGACTTCCATACCGGGAAGTCCTTTACCTCCACCTCTTCATCAGAGCCGTGATTGGCATATTTGAATGAGTAGAAAAGATAAAGCAGAAAAAACGCAATAAGAACCAGGCCGTTGATGCGGCTTATTTCAGAATCTCCGGAATTCAGAATCAAATGCTCATTTGCAAGGATTCCTATAATGATAGCTCCTGCAATGGCTATTGGCACTTCCAATGCAAAGGGTACTTTTTTAAATTTATGGTTAACTTTTACAAACAGGGGGAAAATTGCAGCCGAAACTCCCAGAATAAGGAGAATATTTGCAATATTACTTCCCAGGACATTTCCCATTGCCACATCATGTGCTCCCGACATACTTGCAATCACATTCACTACAAGCTCAGGAGTGGAGGTGCCCATCGCAACAATGGTAAGGCCAATTACTACATTTGAAAGTCCTTTTTTTTTGGCAAAGGAAGAAGCACCGTCAACCAGAAAGTTTGCTCCATAAACCAGCAAAACAAACCCGATGACAAAAAGCACAAAAACAATCATGATAGAAATATTGGATTAAGAGTTAGAAGTTGAAAAATTCTTGTCTAATTTTTTTATTAATCCCTGAAGCACTTCTCCGGGACCCACCTCCACCAGATGGTTAGCCCCGTCGGCAATCATATTTCGCATAATTTGGGTCCACTGCACAGGTGCTGTGAGTTGCTCCACAAGGTTTTGCCTTATGATTTGGGGGTTGGTAGAGGGTTTGGCTGTTACATTCTGATAAATGGGGCATAACGGAGAGTTGAACGCAGTTTGGCTTATCGCCAGAGCAAGTTCTTCCCTGGCAGGGGTCATCAGGGGAGAATGAAAAGCCCCACCAACCTTTAGTGGCAAAACGCGTTTTGCACCGGCCTCCTTGAGTTTCTCAATTGCTATTTCTATACCCTTCAGGCTTCCTGAAATTACAATCTGGCCCGGGCTGTTGTAGTTGGCTGGAACCACAATCTCGTATATTGATGCACAAATTCCTTCCACTACTTCATCATCGAGTCCTATCACCGCTGCCATTGTTGAAGGCACAGCTTCACAGGCTCTCTGCATGGCCAAAGCCCTTTTGGAAACAAGCACCAGCCCATCCTCAAAACTTAAGGAACCGGAAGCTACAAGTGCAGAAAATTCACCTAAGGAATGGCCCGCAACCATATCAGGCACAAACTGATCGCCCATAACCGTTGAAGTGATCACCGAATGCAGAAATACTGCCGGCTGGGTTACCTTTGTTTGCCTTAGGTCTTCCTCTGTGCCCGAAAACATGAGTTCGGTGATTCGAAAACCAAGTATTTCATTGGCTCTTTCAAAAAGACTGGCTGCCAGGGCAGAATGCTCATACAAATCCTTGCCCATACCCACAAACTGTGAACCTTGACCCGGGAAAACAAATGCCTTCTTCATCTGCAAACTTTTTTAGAGTTTTGGAAATAAGGTGCAAAGATAGTTATTTACAACATTTGATGAAGGCAAACTTACTCAAATGACACAGAGTTACATTAAGGCAAACACTTGTTTGTCAAATGCTTACCCAATGTCCTTGAGAAATATTTAAAAAAGTTTACTGTTGCAGCGGATTAAATACCGCTCCGGCGAACATCAGAGTGTTGGTAGTGCGCTCGCGGATAAAAAACAAGAAAGGCCTGTCGGCGGCAAAAGGCGGAGGACCAACACTGGTAATTCCGATGCCAATTGTGGTAACAGCCGCAGCAGTAGTTCCTTCTTCGTTTACCTCTATATGAGTATTCTGATTCACAAAATGCACAAACAAATCTCTCACATCTGCAATTCCGGAAAGGTTGGCAAGATGGGGGTCGAAGGCATTGACCATTCCCATTGCACTAAGATACTGATTGAGTGTTTTACGATAAGCGAACTGAAACCTCGGCAAGTAAACCTTTGTCCGGCTACCCGACTTTTGAGCATCCAGAGCGGAGGTGATCGTGTCCCATGCCGCAGGCGAAAATTGGCCCAAAAATGCTCGCAACTCCTGATTATGAGGCACAACCAAAACCATGGAAAAATTGCCCCTACCGTAAGGCAACTCAACCGCATGAAATTGATCGTTTAAAACCGACCTTACGGCAAATTCGCCACTCATCGTAGGAACCTGAACTGTATTTTGGGGAGTTAAAAAAAACGGAAGATCTCTGGTGTCAGCCGAATTGAATGAGGTTGTCCAATTGCCCTTAAAATACAAGGCATTCATCAAAAACAACCGCATTAGGGGATCAATGTTGTCAATCACCCTGGTTATTTTCCCTTTTGTGTTGTCGCTTGCCCACTGATTTATTCTGTTTACAGCAGCCTGACTTGCAAAATCCAGGCCCTCCACATTGGCACCAAAATCTGACTGCATGGTTGAAACAAAATTCTGCTTCACCCCGAAGTGCTGCCTGTAAAAAACAGCATTGGCAAGAGTAAGTTCCACTACCGGATCTGCAACCAATAATTGGGTTACAAGATTTTTGTATGCCCGGTTTATTTCTCCCAAATTCATTGTTTCGGGATAGCCAAGCACAGACCGGAGCTGATCAAAAGTGGCATCTGCAGTGCCATTCAGCAGCATGGTAAGTGCTGCACCTGCACTTAATGGCGATAATGCCATGTTTTTGTTTTCCGCCTGTGCAACCCGGGTAAATAGTTCTATTCCAAACGCGTTGGTACCCGCAATTATGTGTTCGGATGCAGGGGTGAGTTTTATGGTTTTGGGCATATCGGGCATTACTTCCACTTTATTGTTTTCACATCCGGTGAAACCGGAAAAAAAAACGATTACAACCAAAAGCACTAGATTTTTCATGACTTATATTTGAAGGTTTCACGATTGGGAGACACGAAAAGTTTGTAAAAAGAAAAATGCAAATATTGCAATTGCTTCAGAATCTGTCAGAAAACAGTACCAAAACTACAGAAAAATACCTTACAAAGCAAAAATCCGAACTACTCAATGAAGTTTGCTCCCCAACAAATGAATGAACTCAGCTCTTGTTTTGTCGGCAAGGAACGCACCGGTAAAGTCGCTGGTAGTAGTAACAGAATTTTGCTTTTGGATGCCCCGCATCATCATGCAATAGTGATGTGCCTCGATAACCACTGCAACGCCAAGCGGACTCAGGGTTTCGTGAATGCAGTTTTTAATTTGCATAGTAAGTCTTTCCTGCACCTGCAGCCTTCGGGCATAAGCATCAACTACCCTGGGGATTTTGCTCAATCCCACAATATATCCATTCGGAATATAGGCAACATGAGCCTTGCCCACAAAAGGAAGCATGTGGTGCTCGCAGAGCGAATAAATCTCTATATCTTTCACAATCACCATCTGGCGGTAATCCTCCTTAAACATGGCCGATTTGAGGATTTCGTAAGGATTCAGGTCATAGCCATGGGTAAGGTACTGCAAGGCCTTCGCCACCCTTTCAGGGGTTTTCTCCAGTCCTTCTCTCGTGGGGTCCTCTCCTATCAACTCCAGAACCTTCTGATAATGACCCGATAGTGCCCTGATTTTTGCAGGATTATACAGGTCCACTTTTTCGTAATCGTCCATTTTATTTTCAATGGCCATTTCTTTGTCTATTTCCGATGACATGGTTTTAGATTTTACATTGTTCCCGGTCCCAAATACTCAACCGAGTTGTTTTCGGTTTCGTGCAGCTTTACACTATGCATCATTGCGCCCAACTGCTGCACAGGCTCTTCCAATTGCTCCCAGATGGCAATAGCAAGATTTTCGGTTGAGGGAATTCTCCCGGCCATAAAATCCACCTCAAGATTGAGATTTTTGTGGTCGAGCTTTTCCACAACCCTTTTGCTTATTAAACTGCTTAATTGCTTAAGGTTTACAAGGAACCCGGTCTGGGGGTTCACTTGACCCTTAACGGTAACAAACAACACATAATTATGTCCATGCCAAAGCGGGTTTGCGCATTTGCCGAACACTTCAAAATTTTTGCTATCGTCCCATTCGGGGCGAAACAGCCTGTGCGCGGCATTGAAGGTTTCCCGTCGAGTGATGTAAATCATGGAAGAATGCAAATACTTGCCAAAGTTATCCAAATGCCCGATAAAATCCTTGCAATTTGTTTTTATAGCAGAACTGAAAAATAAATCGGGTTTTCAGTGGATGATTTTCTGATACATTAACAAGCTTGAAGGATCAAAGTTCATTTTGTGGGAGAGTACATGAAGCCGGAGTGCGGTTGTGGACAAAAATTTCGCTTGCACTATCGCGCAGGTTGTACCTGAGCGACATGGACTGGGCATAAGCACCGCAAGATCGGATAAGCAAAATATCGCCTCTGGAGGTGAGGGGCAATGGGTAATCGGTAGCAAATACATCACTGGATTCGCACAAGGGACCCACAATGTCGTAATTTTCTGCCAGCTTTGCAGAGACGGGGTTCACTATTTTGTGAGAAGCTTTATACAGGGATGGCCTTAGAAGTTCTGTCATTCCTGCATCAACAACTACAAATTGCCTGTCTGTGGCCTTTTTTACGAAGAGCACCCGTGTAGCAAGAGTGCCACATTGGCCCACCAGACTTCTACCCGGCTCGAAACGCACCTCCACTCCTTCAGGAAGCCTCAGATGGGTTGCCATTAGGTGAAAAAAAGATTTGAAATCAGGAAAAGGAAACCTCTCCGGATCCTGATAATTTATTCCCAGGCCTCCTCCCAGGTTTAAGGAAGTAGCACCCAATTGCGACAAACGATGCTTTTCCCATATATTCGACGCCTTTATGGCCAGTTGACGGAAAGGCTCCGGAGCATTTATCTGTGATCCGATATGAAAATGCAGGCCCACAAGCTGCACAAAAGGATGCTCAGCACAAAAGTTGATTGCCTTACCCAATTGCTCTTCGGAGATACCGAATTTATTGCTCCGCAGTCCGGTAGTAATCTTGGCGTGGGTATGGCCATCAATATCCGGATTTACCCTTAGCGAAACGCTGGCTGTAAGTTGGTGCCGGTCCGATAGTTGTCCAATCACATCCAGCTCCTCGAGCGATTCGCAGTTGATGCTGAAAATTCCCAACCGGATAGCCTTAAGAAGTTCTTCATCGGTTTTGCCCACTCCGGCAAAAACTATATCAGCAGGCTCAAAACCCTGATCAATTGCGCGTGTCAACTCGTTGCCGCTCACACAATCCACCCCAAGTTCCTTATCTTTCATCACCTGCAATATTCTGGGATGACTGTTGGCTTTCATGGCATAATGCAGTCGAAAACCATAAATATTGGCCTCTCTAACGGCCAAATCCACTGTTTTTTCCAGCAAGTCGAGATCGTAGATATAGGCAGGTGTAGGTATTTTCAAAAAGTCCATAATTTTTCCGTTTTGGCGATCAATGAATAGAGAGAGGTTGGGAAAAACTTGGTTGCCGGCAAAAAATATGGTGGTGCAAGCTTCTCAGGCATTCGTTCTTTTGATCTTCAGGCACCACAAATGTGAAATTGTTCATATTGCCTCCAAATGAAACCATCTTGATATCAATATTTCTGATGGTTCGCAGCAGGGCCAAACCCATTCCTTTGTCCCGGGCGAGTATGTCGCCTACCACACAAACTATGGCCTGGTTGCGCTCTACTTCCACCTCGCCCAGTTCGTGCAGCATGTCCGTAATCTCATCCAACCGCAAATCATTATCAAGGGTAACCGAAACCGACACCTCTGAAGTAGTAACCACATCAACCGGGGTTTGAAACAATTCAAAAATTTCGAAAATTCTTCGCAGGTACCCAAAGGCATTGAGCATCCTTGAAGATTTTATCCGTACAATGGTAATGCCGCTTTTAGCCGCCATTGCTCTGATTCCTGACGGTTGCAGATTGCTTTTGATGATGGTTCCAGGCGCAAGGGGATCGAATGTATTTTTGAGAATGATGGGAATTCCTTTTGAAGCCGCGGGCCAAACGCAAGTGGGATGCAAAATCTTAGCACCGAAATAGGCAAGCTCGGCTGCCTCCTCAAATGAAAGCTCCCTGATGGCCGCTGTGCCCTCTACAATCCGCGGATCGGCCTGATGCAGCCCGTCAATATCCGACCATATCTCTACAACATCTGCATCAGCAGCCGCACCCAACAAGGTGGCGGTGTAATCTCCTCCCCCACGGGCCAGATTGTCAACAAATCCTTCAAAATTCCTGCAGATATATCCTTGCGTCAGATATCTTCCACTGCCTCCCGGATGAATCAATTGTATCAACTGGGTGCGGATTCGCTCCAGATCCGGTTCCCCATCCGACCGTTTTTGCATAAAATCCAAAGCATTCAGATGAACAAAGCCCAAACCCCTAACTTCGTTGAGATACCGAAAAAAAACAGAAGTAGTAGCTACTTCACCTTGAGCAAGCAACCATTTCTCTCCAACTTGCGACCAGGGCTTTTTCAAACGGATTTCCGGTCCGGAAAACCATTGGTTGATATCGTTGAGAGCTGCATGCAATTGATTGGTGTCGGCAAACAACCCATAAGCGGTTTTGCGAAAACCATCCAATAAGGCATCCAACAACAGGTTTTGTCCTGGCATATTTTGGGCCTGCCAGCACTCCGAAATCTCCAACAACCGGTTGGTTACTCCCGCCATAGCCGAACAAACCACAATGCATTCGTTCTCATTTTCAATAATTTGCGCCACTTGTTGCATTCTTCCGGCATCTCCCAGTGATGTGCCGCCAAATTTCAAAACTTTCATTTGTAATAATTGAGTAAAAATTGCCCGGAATCACTCCTGCCGGCAAGCAGGAATGACGCCATAGCGTGAGATTCCATGAACTTCAGTTTTTCCCGGTTTGACCTGGGTTTGCGGATTGAACCCTTGCAAGGCTTAATTCCGGATTCAGGCATCCCTAACCATCAAAAAGCCCTCGTCAAAGCAATTGCCGGATGCTCGTGCACATATCAACAAAACTTACAGCAGCAGTCATTGCCCCATGCAAACCGTTCAGGAGTGCAAAGGAACAGGGAATGGAGCAGATGGTAAAATTTTACACATATTACAACATTTTTTTATCTTTGTGTTAAATTTTTAACATGATTCCTGTTTCCTCAGCCATTGATGAAATCATAAGCAACTCCCCTTACTTAGATGAGGCACTTTCGGAGGGATTGATAAATATTTCGGCCTTAGCGCGCAGCATAATGCCTGAGGTGGAACGACTTACAAAAAAGAAGGTAAGAGAAAGTGCCGTTGTAATGGCGCTGCACCGGAGGCCGCAAGGTCATGCATTTAAAGTGAGTAAATGGCTGAAAACCTACATGAGCAGCATGGGCGACATCATTGTGCGCTCGGGCCTGAGCGACCACACTTTCGAAAACAGTGCAAGCCTGATTTCCTGCCAAAGGCAGCTTATGAAGACTATTTCAAAGGAGAACGACTTGTTCTGTACATTTTCTCAAGGCATCAGGGAAACCACCATTGTGGCAAGCAATATCCTGAGCGACTCTATTGACAAAATATTCGAATCGGAAAAAAGGTTGGCCAGAAAAACTGGCCTTGGCTCCATAACACTTTTGTTGCCTAAAAACAACACTGAAATATCGGGGGTATATTTCGTGATTCTGAAACAATTGGCCTGGGCGGGAATCAACATTTGTGAAATCATTTCCACCTCCAACGAAGTATCGCTTATTTTTTCGGAGCAGGATGTTTCCAAGGCTTTCCCAATCCTGATGAACCTGAAACGCAAGTAATAGTTGTGCGTCAGTGTAATATGACGAAAAACCCGCAAATAACACATTAGGGTTTTGCCAACACGAGCCGATGCTTCAACTTGCAAAAGCGTTGCAATGAGCTTGTCGAATTGAGTCATTTTTGCCAATGCGCAGACGAACGAACCAACAATAAAAACTAAATTTGATACTTGAATAATTTGATAAAAGACAAAATGAAATTATATACAATATTAGAACAACAACTCAAAAAAGAACCCAACTTCGTGACTGACAACGGAGAACTGAAAAAATGGGTAGTGCTGAACAAAGCTCAGAATTTTGACGAAGAATTAATTGAGTTGCTTCTGAAAGAGCCGGTCCTGAAAGAAAAGTTTTTTCGAACCCTGAGCTTGCGACGCAGTGAGCCTGCCGAACTGTCGAAGGGTGAGACTGTTACAGTTTTTAACCAAAACCTGTTTGTGCAGTTTTTGGAGCAGAAAAACTACCTGAACGACAGCTACACCCAATTCAAAAATAAGGTTGGACTGACCATTGACGGCAAATACCTGAAACAACGCAATGAAGTGGCTTTGGTTTGGCCATTTAAGGACTGCATTTTGGAAGGCGGACAAAGCCGTGAAGAAGACAAGCGGGAAGAAATTTTCTTCAACGAAATTTTGGCACAGGACGAAATTACCCAGCTCTTAGAACCAAAAGTGTTGACCAACGCCAAACGCATTGATGCTTCGACAGTTCGACAGGCTCACTGCGACGCAGGCTCAGCACAAGCAGACGGTGTACACTCGCTATTCCCCTCCAGCGGAGGGGTGCCCGAAGGGCGGGGTGGGTTTAACCGAAACGAAAACGGCACCATAACCGACAACCTTATTATAAAAGGCAACAACCTTTTAGCCTTACACACGCTAAAAGCAGAATTTGCTGGAAAAATAAAACTGATTTACATAGACCCGCCATATAATACGGGAAATGATGGGTTCAAGTATAATGACAGTTATAATCATTCTTCCTGGCTGACTTTCATTAAAAACAGACTTTATACTGCTAAAGAATTATTAAGCAAAGAAGGGGTTATATTCATTCACATTGGCGACCAGGAGCTGCATTATTTAAAAATTGTTGCTGACGAAGTTTTTGGAAGAGATAGGTTTATTGCAACTCTTCCCAGAAAAACACGAAGCGGTAAATCTGATGTTTCGTGGAAACTATCTCAAGATTTTGATTGGATGCTTGTTTATACTAAGTCGGCAGCAAAGACAACTCAACTTTTCAAAAGGGCGATTGAGCGTAGGTATCATAAAAGCGATGATTTCCCTAATGACGAATGGAGGCTTTCTGATTTAACAAAACAGACAAGTATTAAAGAACGACCAAATTCAAATTTCACCCTTGTCAATCCAAAGAATGGGGATAAATTTCCTGTAAATCCTAATAGAAGTTGGGCTGTCACAGTTGATACAGTAGAAGATTATATCAAAAAGGGCAAAATCGTTTTTCCTGGAGATTATGATTTTTTGAAGATAACTATTCCTGCAATGCGCATTTTTAGATCAGAAGAAATTGAAAAGAATGGTGAAGATTTTGACAAGACCTATATTTCATCAGACTTTCTAAATAAAGCAATGAACGAATTGCTTGGTACAGATACATTTAATAAAGTTGGCACTGACGAAATGGTGGCACTTTTTGGTAACAAAAAGTTTGATTATCCTAAGAACGAACCACTTCTACAAAGAATAATTGAATACTCTACCACTGAAGATGATATTGTTCTTGATTTCTTTTTAGGTAGCGGCACAACAGCGGCTGTAGCCCACAAAATGAACCGTCAATACATAGGCATAGAACAAATGGATTACATAGAAACCGTTGCTGTAGAAAGACTTAAAAAAGTTATCGGTAAGAAAGTAGCAATAAAAAAAGGAGATGTTTTTCAACAAGAATTGGCTTTAGTTAGCGAACGAAATGAAGAATATTTTAAATTGGATTATGACCAAGGCGGCATTTCCAAATCGGTTAATTGGCAAGGCGGTGGCTCGTTTATCTATCTCGAACTCAAAAAATACAACGAAACCTTTATAGAGCAGATAGCTTCGGCAAGCTCAGCTACCCAACTATTGGAAATTTGGGAGCAGATGAAAGCTAAAAGTTTTTTGAATTACAATGTGGACATTAAAAAGCATGACGAGCATATTGAAGAATTTAAAGCCCTGAGCCTTGCCGAGCAGAAACAACACCTTTGCGAATTGTTGGACAAAAACCTATTGTATGTAAATCTTTCTTCGCTTAATGATGCCGACTTTGCTTGCACGGAAGAAGAAAAGAAAGTAACCCGGGATTTTTACCGAATAAAGAAATTGCAAAAATGAAAAATACGAGTATTAAAATTTTTGAGCAAAGGCTGGTAAGAAGCATATGGAGCGAAGAGGCGGAAAAATGGTATTTTTCCATAGTGGATATTGTAGGAGTGCTTACGGATAGTCCTAATCCAAACAATTATTGGAAAGTGCTGAAATCCAGGCTCAAAAAGGAAGGAAGCGAGTTGGTTACAAACTGTAACCAACTGAAAATGCAGTCGAGCGATGGAAAATTTTATAAAACCGATGTAGCGGATACAGAAACCATTTTCCGATTGGTTCAAAGCATTCCCTCGCCCAAAGCAGAACCCTTCAAACTATGGATAGCCAAAGTTGCCCGGGAGCGCATTGACGAAATAGAAGACCCGGAAATAGGCATTGAGCGGCTAATGGAAACCTATCTGAAAAAAGGATATAGCAAAGAATGGATAAACCAACGGCTAAAAAGCATAGAGGTACGCAAAGAGCTTACGGATGAATGGGATAGTAGGGGTGTAAAAAAGGGACAAGAGTACGCTATACTCACCGATGAAATCACCAAAGCATGGAGTGGCTTTTCGGTAAAAGAATATAAAAATTTCAAAGACCTGAAAAAAGAAAACCTGCGGGATAATATGACCAATCTTGAATTGGTTTTAAATATGCTTGCAGAGGCCACTACAACAGAAATCAGTAAAGAAAAGAAACCGGAAACATTTGCGGAGAACCAAAAAATAGCCAGGCAAGGTGGCACCATAGCCGGTAATACCAGAAAAGAAATAGAAGAAAAAACCGGAAAAAAAGTGGTGAGCAAATTAAATGCTAAAAAGACCTTACCTCTAAAAAACAAAGAAATAGAATAATGGCATTTTTACACGAAATATTCAATAATCCATTTGCTAAACGAGCATTAGCACAAGTTGATTTACCTATTTGGATAAGTGACAATTTAAAACCCGGATTTGGCCACCGACCTTATCAAATCGAAGCATTCAAGCGATACATATACTTAGACCAAGAAGATTTAAAAGAAAAACCACGGAAACCTTACCACTTGCTCTACAATATGGCAACAGGAAGCGGAAAGACTTTGATAATGGCAGGTTTGATGTTGCACCTTTACCAAAAAGGCTATCGCAACTTTTTGTTTTTTGTAAACAGCAACAATATCATTCAGAAAACCAAAGACAATTTCCTCAATCCACAGGCTTCAAAATATTTGTTCAACAATAAAATTGTAATTGAAGGTAAAGAAGTGCTAATCAAAGAGATTGACAACTTTGAAGAAGCCGACAATCAGAATATCAATTTGAAGTTTACCACCATTCAACAGCTTCATATTGACCTGAACAACACTAAAGAAAACAGCGTAACCTACGAAGATTTTAAGGACAAGAAATTGGTTTTGATTGCCGACGAAGCTCACCACTTGGTAGCAGGAACCAAATCGGGCAATCTGTTTGGCAGTTGGGAAGACACCGTAAAGAAAATTCACGATGCCAATTTTGAAAATATCTTATTGGAGTTTACAGCAACCATTGACACCGACACGGCAGAATTGGTCAAACACTATCAAGACAAGGTAATTTTTAAATACGACCTTGCCGAGTTTCGCCAAGACAAGTATTCCAAAGAAATAAACCTTATCCGCTCTTTGTACGACGAGCAAGACAGAATCATTCAGGCTTTGATTTTGAACCTGTATCGTCAGGAATTGGCAACTTCAAACAATATCAATTTGAAGCCGGTAATTCTGTTCAAAGCCAAAAGAACCATCAAAGAATCAGAACAAAACAAAGAGAATTTTCACAAACTGATTGACAAATTTTCGGTGGCAATGGTGGAGAAAATTCAAAAGACTTCCACCGTTTCAATTGTTCAAAAGGCTTTCCGATTTTTTGAAGCCAAGGGTATTTCAGCCAATGAGATTGTAAAACGCATTCAAACCAATTTCAGATTTGAATATTGCCTAAGTGCCAATAATGATGCAGAAGCCGAGCAAAACCAAATATTGCTCAACACCTTGGAAGATGAAAACAATCCAATCCGTGCCGTTTTTGCCGTTCAGAAACTGAATGAAGGTTGGGATGTTTTGAATTTGTTTGACATTGTTCGCCTTTACGAAGGTCGAGACGGCAAAGACGGAAAGCCGGGAAAAACTACACTTTCAGAAGCCCAGTTAATTGGTCGTGGTGCAAGATATTTTCCTTTTGCCTTAGAAGATACTTCGACAGGCTCAGTATCCGACAGGTTTACCCGAAAATTTGATGATGATATTTCCAACGACTTTAAAGTTTTGGAGGAATTGTACTACCACTGTCGTGATGAACAAGATGGGCGTTACATTTCAGAATTGAAGAAAGCCCTTGTGGAATCAGGTATTTATGAAGATGATGCAAATTTGGTTCAACTTAATTTGTTTTTAAAACCAGAATTTAAGAAAACAGGCTTTTACCGTGATGGCCAAGTTTTCTTTAACAAGAAAGTGCCGAAGAGTTTTGATAACATTAAATCATTTGCTGATTTAGGAGTTAAGAAAACCAATTACCGGCACACTTTATCTTCAGGAGTTGGCAGAATGTCGAGTGCGTTTTTTGAAATGGAGCCGACACAATCCAATGATGAAGTCATCAAAACCCAGGATGTAAAGCTGGCCGAAATTCCGAAAAACACTATTCGTTTTGCGTTAAGCCAAAACCCGTTTTTCTACTTCGACAGCTTATCGCATTACTTTCCGAGTGTGGGTTCGCTTTCCAACTTCATTGACAGCAAAGACTTTTTATCAGGTTTAGAAATAACCTTTAGCGGAACAGCTAACCGCCTGAAAGAAATTAGCCATTTCGACTATTTACAAGCACTGAACGGTCTTTTGCAAAGCATTGAAGCAGACATAAAGAGGAATTCAACTGAATACGAAGGTTCGGGCTTTATCAAAGAACCCATTCACAAAGTTTTCAAAGACAAAGAAATCAAGGTTTACAAAGACAGCGAAAGAGCAGACGGTCAGGAAACTTTGGTTGCCAGCGAGCCTTGGTATGCTTACAATGCCAACTACGGCACAAGTGAAGAAAAGAAATTCGTAGAACTCTTTGCCAGACGATTTGAAGGACTGAATCAGAAGTTTGAGGACATTTACCTAATACGAAACGAAAGAGAAATTAAAATCTTCGACAAACTCGGACGAGCTTTTGAGCCAGACTTTTTGCTATTCTGCAAACAGCGAGACGGTGAACAAATGACTTTTCAGGTTTTCATAGAGCCAAAGGGAAACCACTTGTTAGGCCACGACAAATGGAAAGAAGACTTTTTGAAGGAAATCAGAACCGAACAAAAGACTATCAAAATCCACACCGACACTTATTTGATAACAGCCGTACCGTTCTACAATTACAACAACGAAAACGAGTTTAAGACGACATTAGAAAACACATTAAGCGAATAGAAGTACCAAAGCTCAACAGCCTTTATTACAACGCCTGATAGAGCGTTTCGATCCAGCGGTCTTCGGTAATAAAAAACCTACCCCATGCTTCTGTAAATTTTTAATTGGCCAGTGCCTTTAGCAGCACTTCATCCACATTGGGATGGGAGGGCTGGGGAGGCCTGTTGTCGAAAATATTGCCGTCGCGACCGATTATGTAAAAGGTGGGGATCCACTTCACCTGATACAGTGCAGGTGCGCCGCGTTCGCGACCGGGAGTTACCAGATGGGTTCCTGTGATTCCGTGGTGCTCCACAGTTGTGCGCCATGCATTATTGTCGGTATCAATGGAAACATACAAAAACACCAGATCGTTTTGGTCGGCCAATCGGTTCTTTAGCTCTTTTGCAGGGGGCACTTGCCGCATACACGGCCCGCACCAGCTTGCCCAGAATTTCAGATACACCACCTTCCCCTTAAAATCGCTCAGGGATACCTGCTGCCCGTTGATGTCGGTGAGTGTGAAGTCGGGTGCAGGTTTGCCGGGCATGAGAGCCTGAATGGCCTCCCATGTGCGGGACACCCTTGCCTTCATGTCGTCGGAGGTGGCCGTAGCCAAAAAGTCGTCGAGCAGTGTACGGGCCTTCTCTATTTCGCCAAAATTAAACTCCCTGTTGATGGAAATGGCGCGTGCAAACTCTCCCGACAAGCCGGGAATCAACTCCCCTGCAAGGTTATAATTAATCTCGTTGAGCGAAGTTACCTCCAAAAACCTGTCTGGATTCAAACCATAATGGTATCCTAAAAAATTCTGCAGAAAATTGGCATAAGCCTCGCTATGAAGCAGGTTGTCATTAAACAATCCGGGATCGTTCAGAAAATCGAAAAAACCCGGAGGAATTACCGCAGGCTGCTCCAACTGATTGAGTCTTTGATGGATTGCCGGGTAAGAGAGCAAACGGTTTTTAGCCCCGTATTGAATCTCTGCATTGAAGAAAGTAGTGAATTCTTCGGTCAATGCATCTGCGGAAGCATGATTATTTAGAAAGCCCAACTGGACATTTACAACGCTATCCACAATATTTTTGAAACCCTCGGCTGTGGAATTCATTGCAGCGTTGTTGAAAAACGGGGTACCCAGGTTTATCCCCAGTTTACGCTGATATTCTACAAAAAATGCATTGACAACAGCATCTTCTCCACTAACTGAAAGGGTATTTATCCAATCGTTGGCATCAACTTCGAGGTGGAGCCTGTCGCCCGAATTCAAAAACAGTTGCAGGCTGCTACGCCCATTTCGAAGATTGGCAGAAATGGGTCCCGGTATATCGAATGATACATCAAAACGGTTTTCGGGGTCGAGCACCAGCGTGATAATTTCTCGCTCGTTGTTGGTGAAATCAGTAAAAAACACCAACTCTATCGGTTCGCCTGTCGGATTTTGAATTACACCGGTAAGATGAACCTGAGGCGTTTCGGGCCGGCGGCAACCGTTCAAAAAAACGGCAATCAGAATGAGTGGCAATAATAGTTTCATGGGTAGATTTTTATAGTAAAGTGGATATATGAAATGTTTGATAATTGCAGCTTAGCTGGGAATCGGCTCAAATATGCCAATTTGAAGATTCATTATGCTTTCAAATCAGGATGAAAAAGACTTTAGTTAGCAAGGGCATCTCTCAGCACCTGATCTATTTCAGGGCTGCTTGGGCGGGGCGGACGGTTGTTGATGATTTTTCCATCCCTCCCGATAAGGAAAAAGGTAGGAACTCCCTTGAGATTGTAGGCTTCAGGTACCTGGTGGTTGAATCCCGGCACATTGAGGTGCACTCCCTCTATCTGATGGTGGGCCACCGTGCTGCGCCATGCTGTTTGGTCAGTGTCAACAGAGATATATAAAAACACAAGATCCGTTTCATTTTTCATTCTCTTTTTCAATTCTCTGGCGTAAGGCACCTCACGCATGCACGGCCCGCACCAGCTTGCCCAAAAATCGAGATAGACAACCTTACCTGCAAAATCGCTCAATGATACTTGTTGCCCGTTGATATCCGTCAGGGTAAACTGTGGGGCGGGCTGGCCCGGAGCCAAAGCCATTACTTTATCGTAAGCCAGATTAACAACTTCAAGAATTGATGCGTCGGAAGCACTCGTAAGAAACCTTTGGTGCAAGGCCGCAGCCGCCTCAAGATCCATAAAGTCCAAACCCATAATCACCATTTCGGCAAGAATCATCTCTCGCGATAATCCGCTCAGTTCTCTTTCGGCCATATTGAACATCCTCTCGGCATAATGCAACTCCGCTTCTGCTGCTCCTTGCTGCTCCATCAACCTGTTGAGATACAACTGCAGAAACCGGAAATAGGTGCGTGAGCGGGTAAAGGCATCATCAATAAGACCCTCTTTTTCCAGGAATCCAAAAAAATCATCAGGAAGCTGTGGTGCTCCAACTGCCGGGTTGAAATAAGAGAAAGCCATTGGGTACTCGAGCAGCAAATTGTATTTCTCATATAGGATATTTGCCCTCATGGTAACCACAAAGTCCTTGTCAAGATTGTCTAAATCCGGATAGTTTTCCAGGAAAGCCATTCTATCGGTGTATCCCTTTTGGGCTGCTTCTGCAAATTCAGCAGGACTCATCTGGCCTGCTCTGTTGAGCAAAACAGCACGGCTGTGCAGCTTCTCCATTTCCATAACATACGACACCAAAAAGCGACTTTCCAGAACACCTCGGCCCTCAATCAACGGGACTTCCTGAGCATTTGCTGCATCAAGGGTGATTTGTATTTCAGCACCAGGCTTCAAGTACAGCATCAGGGTGCGCCTGGGTATCCTGATATATACAAATCGGGCTTCACTTAGGGGTAGTGAGGCAGTGAAAGCATTATTCGCACCAAGAGGAACTTCTACCCTTTCCAACTCGCTGCCCACCCAATGCTTCACATAAAAAACCTCAACTGTTTGGCCGGTAGGATTGTTTATGGTACCGCTTATGGTAATTTCTTGCGGCTTAGGCTTGCAGGATGCCATCACAAACAAGACCGAAACAAAAAGTAGCCAAGTCTTCAGATGCAGAAAATCTGCCAGATACCTGCTGGCGGCTGCGATTTTATGGCATCTTCCGGCATTTAGCAGGCTGTGTGAATTCCCTTCCCGAATCATAGGTGTAATTTTTAAGAAAAAATTTGTGAGTTGTAAAATTAAACAATCCAAAGTAACACATACTAATTCAGGGCAATATTTTAAAACCGGTTCTGTCATTCATTTCAATCCGGAATTCTTAGAAGTCAGCTTCCTTGTTTCCCATGAAGAGAATCCCCATAGATTTGCGTCATGCACAGACTAGCCCACCAAGAATCCTTAACCCGTTTCCATTGATGTTCAGCACATTAACTCATCAAAAATTTCGGCGTAATAGACATTTCTAATGCTTTTTTTTTAGCACTTAGCTCTTAATAGACATTTCTAATGCTTTTTTTTTTAGCACTTAGCTCTTAAGGACATTTCTAATGCTTTTTATTTTAGACTATGGTCATCATTCCTTTTCCTTTGATTTATTTTTGTTAGTCAGGTAAGCGGAAACAGGCTCTGCTGGGGAGCAACCTGTCAGGAATAACCTGACCGATTGGAATGATCAAATAAGGCTGGCAGTTTGTCAGCCTTTATTCTTTGATTATTCCAAGAGCAGATGCCTTAAAAAAACCCATTGATGAACTTTTCCTTTCGATATCGACTCATCCCGTTATGATTGCGTAATTTGTTTTTCAAATCGGTAAATGTGCCTTCAAGCTGGTTGTTGGTATTAGGCATGCCCAGTTCCATGTTATCATACCAGGTAAACAATGTGAGTTTTTCATTATTTTGTACAATTAACTCTCCAGATTAATCCGTTGCTGTTTTTTAGGTCGTCCACATTTCTTCTCCGCCTTCTTCTTTGAGTGGTATACCGGGGCGCAGCCCTGTGGCACATCGAAGCCAAAAGCCTTGCAGATTTCCAGCTGGGAGCCCACGAAAGGGGTGATGAACCTGGCCTTTGCCTTGTGCTCGATGCAGCGGATAGAACGCATCTCGTCCAGGATCTCATGGGTGGAACTAAACTTATCTTTCAGGTGGGTGGTTTTCCAGATGTGCCTGATGTAAGAGCTGATGATCAAGGCTGTGAAGAGCACGAAGAGGCGACCTGTCTTGCCTTCTTCCGACCAACAGCGTTGTTTGTCAAAACCCATCTGTCCTTTCATCTGCTGGAAGTATTTCTCCTGTTCATCGCGCAGTCCGTATGCTTCAAGGGCTTGCATTGAGCCCATGTCAACCCCGAGGGTCATGTTGGCGAAGAATCCCGAAGCACGCTTGGCGGTGTCCACCTTTTTCCCGTTGATAGTGAAACCGATAAGGGTGCGGTCAGAGGCCTTGTATTCGATGTCGAACCAGTGGTAGTTTTTCTTGATTGTTATATCATCATCCAGTGGTTCCCCTGCATCCTTGATGGCCTGAAGAGCTGCCCGCTGCGATTCAATCGCTATGTCGAGGGTGGTAAGTTCCTCCCCGCGACGCACGGCATCGAAGTAAAGGTTGAACTTGAGGCGGTCAGCCTTGATGGTGGCACCCCCTTTGCCGGCTACATCATACTCCATCTCATATTGCTTGTGGTAGATCCTGGTTCCCGCGTCGATCCTCATCCCTTCAGGCCTGCCCGCGAAGAGACCCAGTTCTAGAATTTTCTCCATGACCAGCCTTTGGCGTACCTTGACGAACATGATCATCGGCTGCTTGCGCAGGATGTACCGCTCCAGGTTGGCAAGCGACTCATATCCCCTGTCCGTAACCAGAATCACCTTCGGAAACCCAGCGTGGTTCAGGTCGGTGAGTATCGTCTCCACGCTCCTGGAGTCGGGGATATTACCGGGGAATGTCCGGTAATAGATTGGCATGTGGCTGTCCAGGGAGTAGACGACCACCTCGAGGGTTT